>FWWL01000345.1_pt1 | contig 133049 bp, 125 predicted proteins | sample 2228331 | NCBI WGS metagenome assembly FWWL01 (sample SAMEA103939775, study PRJEB20133) | metagenome | reverse complement strand
CAGGCCAACCTCGTGTGACACTATCCCCAACGTCACCGCTGACACATCACCATCAATGTCGCTGACCAGTCACCGACGATGTCGCGCTACAGGCGTCGACATCCCGGTCAACGACAAGGGCCTGGGCGTCAGCCTCGACGCCAAGAAGTACTTCATGGACACGACCGCGCATTTCTATGCCGGCGGGGCGGAAGTGCTCACCACCAAGCACTCGCTCGACCCCTGGGTGGTCAGCGCCGGCCTAGCCTACCGCTTCTGATCCGGTAGCAGGCACGCAATTCCCTGCCCGCACGCGCAGCATCGCACATCGGGCAAGGGGACGGCGGGCAGGAAAGCCATGGGTTCTGGGATCACCCGGCCGCTTTCCTGCCCGTCACTCCCGAACAAGGCACCGCGCCAAGGACGGCCGCGCCTTGTCGAAGTGCTATTGAGACTGCAAAAAAAGCGGCTGCCTATCCCGCCATGGCGAGCAGCGCCCCGCGGTTGATAATCTCGACCTCGCGGCGCGATGGCAGTTCGATCACGCCATCGTTCTTGAGCCGGGTAAACTGGCGGCTCACTGTCTCGATCGTCAGGCCCAGCACATCTGCCACCTGCTGGCGCGAAAACGGCAGGGCGAAGCGCCGCGCCGGGCCGGGCGATGGCAGGCAACCGGTTTCGGTCATCCGTTCGGACATTTCGATCAGGAACGTCGCAATCTTTTCAGACGCGTTCTTGCGGCCCAGCAGCATCATCCACGACCGCGTCCGGTCCAGCTCGGCGAGCGTACGTTCCAGCAGCTTGTGTTCCAGTTCGGGGTGTTCGCGGGCGAACCGGTCAAAATCATTGCGTGAAAAAACGCAAACCCGCGCATCGGTCAGAGCGACAACGCTGGCCGTGGTGGTCTGGCCGAATGGCCTGCCGATGAAATCCGACGGATAGGCAACGCCGACAATCTGTTCGCGGCCATCTTCGGTGCTGGTCGTCAGTTTGAGAACCCCCTCGATCACATTGGCGACGAGGAGGGAATCATCATCTTCCCAGATCAGGGGTTCGCCAGCCGTGACGACGCGGCGCCGACCAATGGCGTTGAGGGCCGCAATCTCGTGGTTGTCGAGAGCGGAGCAGATTGCGCGGTTGCGAACTACGCAGGTATCACAGGCCGTCATGGCCGGAGCGATACCACCGCACCGCGCCGGTCGCAATTGCAGAAGCAACCATCGAGAGCCGCCGCAATGGCCGGAATCCGCCGGTGAAGCGGAAAAGTGGGGCGGTCCGTCAGACGCACCGCCCAAGTGGGGGAGAAGTTGGCGGAACGGGGCTGTATCCGATGGGAGAGATCAAGGCCCCGCTCCGTCGAAACCATGGTTAGCGCGCGCCCAATCCACCTGCGTTGACGGATGTCAAAACAGGCGAAAGGGCATCGAAAAACCGGTTTGCCGTGTGCTTAAAGCCCCGGTGCCTGCGCCACATCGTGGTAACCGCCGCGGAAGAACAGCAGCGGCGTGCCATCTTCGCGCCGATCGAGCGCATCGACCGCGCCCACGACCAGAAGGTGATCGCCAATATCCTCGACCCGTTCGATACGGCAATCGATCCATGCAAGCGCATTGTCGAGCAAAGGCTGGCCCGAAGGCGTGGTACCGTGCGCCAGTTCGTTGAACTTGTCTTCTCCGCGCGCGGCAAAGCGTTCGCACAGATCCATCTGATCAGCGCCCAGCACGTTGACGCAGAAGCGACCGGCTGCTTCGACCTTCGGCCAGGTGCTCGACCGCTTGTCCGGGAAGAACCCGACGAGCGGAGGATCGAGCGAAATCGACGAGAACGAGCCAACCACCATCCCGTGGCGCAACCCTTCGTTGTCTATGGCTGTGATGACGCAGACACCCGTAGGCCAGGTGCCGAGCACGTTGCGGAAATGGCGTGGATCAATCATGCGGGCATGCCTGTCGTCAAACCGCGCGCGCGTCAACCGTGTTCAAAGGCCATTTCACGCCATTTTCTGCATTTATCGCCCGCGCCCCGCGCATCGCCCGGACTGGGCCTATTCCTCGCCCATGCGCAGCGCCGCAATGAAAGCTTCCTGCGGAATGCTGACATTGCCGTATTCGCGCATCCGGGCCTTGCCCTTCTTCTGCTTTTCCAGAAGCTTCTTCTTGCGGGTGATGTCACCGCCATAGCACTTGGCGGTCACGTCCTTGCGCATCGCGCTGATCGTTTCGCGCGCAACAACCTTGCCACCAATGGCCGCCTGAATCGGAATCTTGAAAAGGTGGCGTGGAATCAGGTCTTTCAGACGCTCGCACATGTGTCGTCCGCGCGCCTCGGCGGCACTGCGGTGGACGATCATCGACAGCGCATCGACCGGTTCGTTGTTCACCAGAATGCTCATCTTGACCAGATCGCCTTCGCGCAGGCCGATCTGTTCGTAGTCGAAGCTGGCATAGCCCCGGCTGATGCTCTTGAGCCGGTCATAGAAATCGAACACCACTTCGTTGAGTGGCAGTTCATAAGTGATCTGTGCCCGGCCGCCCACATAGGTCAGCCCGGTCTGCACCCCGCGCCGGTCCTGGCACAGCTTGAGAATCGACCCCAGGTATTCGTCGGGCGTATAGATTGTGCCCTTGATCCACGGTTCATCAATCTGGGCAATGCGGCTGGGATCGGGATAATCGGCCGGATTATGCAGCATGATTTCGCGCGCGTCGTCAGTGCGGCTCTTGTTCAACTGGATACGGTAGACGACACTTGGTGCGGTGGTGATCAGGTCCAGATCGTATTCGCGGCTCAGGCGTTCCTGGATGATTTCCAGATGCAGCAGGCCCAGAAAACCACAGCGGAAGCCGAATCCCAGCGCGGCGCTGCTTTCCATTTCAAAGCTGAAGCTGGCATCGTTCAGTCGCAAGCGGCTGATGCTTTCGCGCAGCTTCTCGAACTCTGCGGCATCGACAGGGAAGATGCCGCAGAACACGACCGGCTGGACTTCCTTGAAGCCCGGCAGCGCCTTGATCGCCCCGCCCTTGACCGTGGTTATGGTGTCACCAACGCGGGCCTGCGCGACTTCCTTGATCTGGGCAGTGATGAAACCGATTTCGCCGGGGCCGAGTTCGGCCAGCGTCTCGATCTTCGGGCGCATGCAGCCCACGCGGTCGATCAGGTGTTCGGTGCCCCCGGCCATGAACTTGACCTGCAGCCCCTTGCGGATCACCCCGTCGATCACGCGCACGAGGATGACGACCCCAAGATAGGGATCGTACCAGGAATCGACCAGCATCGCCTTCAGCGGCGCATCGCGGTCACCCCCCGGTGGCGGGATACGCTCGACCACGGCATCGAGCACTTCCTCGATCCCGATGCCCGACTTGGCGCTGGTCAGGACCGCGTTGCTGGCGTCGATACCGATGATATCCTCGATCTCGGCCTTGACCTTTTCGGGTTCGGCAGCAGGCAGGTCGATCTTGTTGATGACGGGCACGATCTCGTGGTCGTGCTCGATCGACTGGTAGACGTTGGCCAGCGTCTGGGCTTCGACGCCCTGCGCGGCATCGACCACCAGCAACGCGCCTTCGCACGCCGCCAGGCTGCGGCTGACCTCGTAGGCGAAGTCGACGTGCCCCGGTGTGTCCATCAGGTTGAGCTGATAGGTCTTGCCGTCCTTGGCGAGATAATCCAGCCGCACGGTCTGGGCCTTGATGGTGATGCCGCGCTCGCGCTCGATATCCATGTTGTCGAGCACCTGCTCGCTCATTTCGCGCGCGCTCAGCCCGCCTGTATACTGGATCAGGCGGTCGGCCAGCGTCGATTTGCCGTGGTCGATGTGGGCAATGATGGAAAAGTTACGGATCAGCGCGAGGTCGGTCATGGTCGGGCCGTTAGCAGCGCATCTGCGGAGTGTCAGCAAGGAAAGATGGGCACATCGGCCGGGCCAGACGCACCAGCCACACCACATTGCGACCGTCCGTTGGCCTGAAGGCTGCACAGATTCGGCCCCCGCCGCCGCCCACACTCTCCACCATCATCACATTTCAGCAATAATTTTCGAAGCAGAGGCATTTTTCTGACAATTTTCATTTTAATGAAATATATTTCATCTTTGTTTTTAAACATTAAAATATGAAATTGCTGCTCTCCGCCTGAAAATCACGTCAATATAATGTCACATTGCCGTCATCTTTGACGCCTAGCCGCCCGGTCATCAACCGACGTGGAGATATTCGGGAAATGACCGGCAGAATGACAGGCAAGGCGTTTCGTGCAGCCTTGACGGCCAGCGTATTCATCAGCGCGGCAAGCATTGCGCAGGCGCAGGAGGTGCCGTCCAGCGCGCAGGACGCAAAGATTGCCGACCTGCAACGGCAGGTCGATGAACTGAAAGCCATTGTCAGCGCACTTCAGGCCGCCAAGGCACCTGTCGCACCCGCCCCGGTCGAAATGGCCGGTTCTGCCGGTTCCGCCGCATCGCCAGCCCCCGTCCAGATGGCAGCAGCCGCCCCCGCGCCCGCTGCCGTCCCGGCCGAAAAGAAGAAAAAGGGGTGGTACGAAAAGCTGATGATCCGCGGCTATACCCAGTTGCGCGTCAGCGAAATCATTTCGGGCGACAAGACGGCACCGGCGGGGGTTTCGCGTCTGCGTTCGCCGCATGATTCGGGCATCAACGAAAACGGCAACTTCTCGATCCGCCGTGCGCGTCTGGTCGTCCAGGGCGATATTTCAGACCGCGTTTCGCTGTACATGCAGGGCGAGCTTGCCGGGTCTGTATCCAACCAGTCCAACGGCGAATCGCGCCTCAACTACATGCAGATGCGCGACGCTTACGCCGACGTCTATCTCGACAAGGCCAAGACGCTCAAGGTCCGTCTCGGCCAGTCGAAAATCCCGTTCGGATGGGAAAACCTGCAGTCGTCTTCCAACCGCCTGCCGCTCGACCGCAGCGATGCGATCAACTCGCCCATCCCCGGCGAGCGCGATCTGGGCGTGGTCGTCTACTACACCCCGCCCCGCATCCAGGGCATCTGGGACGAACTGTCACACGAAGGGCAGAAGCTGTTCGGCAATTACGGTGCGCTTGGCTTTGCCGTCTACAACGGCCAGACCATCAACCGTGTTGAAAAGACCGATGGCGTGATGCTGATCGGCATGGCGACGATGCCCTTCCGGCTTGACGGCCTTGGCGGCATCTTCGAAGGCCAGGTCGCGGAAATCGGCGCATCGGGCATGCTGAACACGTTCAAGCCCGAAGTGCGCACCGGCGGCGTTTCGGCCACGGCGTTCAAGGACAACCACGTCGGCGTCCATGCCATGATCTATCCGCGCCCATTCGGCATCCAGGCTGAATGGACCTGGGGCAAAGGACCGCAGTGGGATGCGACCACTGGCTCGATCCAGGTCAAGAAGGCCAGCGGCGGCTACGTCATGGGCATGCTGCGCGCCACCGATACGCCGGTCGGCCAGATCATCCCCTTCGCGCGGTATCAGCATTATCGCGGCGGCTGGAAGATCGCCACCAACGCCCCCCGGTTGGAAACCGACGAATACGAAGTGGGTGTGGAATGGCTGCCGATGAAGGAGCTGGAGTTCACGCTAGGCTATTCCAACGTCAGCCGCACCGAAACCGATGATCGCCGTACCGGGCGCGCCAAGGGCGATCTGGTGCGCGCGCAGGTGCAATGGAACTACTGACCCGTTCGTCAGGATAGTCCTGCTTGGTATCACAGGCGGTTCGTCGCATCTGACGAACCGCCTGCCTTGCGTTTTCCGTGCGCGCAATCCGTTCATCTGGCGTTGGGGATCAAATCGCAAAGCTTCGGGTTGTCCCATCAAGTCCGCGCAAGGCATCCACTTTGCCGGACATGAAGAGATCAACGGAGCATACCCGATGAAAAAGACCATTCTTGCGGCAACCCTTGCCGCCATCGCCATCCCGGCCGCTCCGGCCATGGCCGACCCACCGCATTGGGCGCCTGCGCACGGGCACCGCGCCAAGGAGCGCAACGCGCTCTACGACAGCCGCGGCCGCTACATCGAACCGCGCAGCATCAGCCGCAACGATCAGGTCTGGCGTGGCCGCGACGGGCGCTACTACTGCAAGCGCAGCAACGGCACGACCGGGCTGATCATCGGCGCCGCAGGCGGCGCGCTGCTGGGCCGGGCGATCGACACGCGCGGCGAGCGCGCGACCGGCACCATTCTGGGTGCTGTTGGGGGCGCCTTGCTGGGCCGCGAGATCGAGCGCAGCGGCGGACGTTGCCGCTGATCGTCCGCATGCCCCATCGCAGGCGTAGAGGATGGGCGGGGCCGCAAGGCTCCGCCAGAACTACACGAACAGCCCTTTTCCTGGGTTGCCTTCCATGGCGAACATCATAGGGTTCGATGCATGTGGTTGCTCGACAAGATGCTCTCCCGCCTGATCCGCAAGGGTCGCCTGATCGTGATCGACCATGACGGGCGCGAATATGCCTACGGCGATCCGGCATCCCCGCCCGTCACCATCCGGTTGACCGACCAGGGCGCGGCCATGCACATCGCCCGCGATCCGCGTGTCGGCGCCGGCGAAGCCTACATGGATGGCCGCCTGGTAGTGGAGCCGCCGCACGACATCCGTGACATGATTCTGCTGGTCATGGGCAACGCCAATGCCGGCGGCGGGATCGACCGAAAGGGGACGCTGCGCAAACTGGCCGAAGCCGCCATCGCCAAGGCCGACCAGATCAACCAGCGCGCCAAGGCGTCGAAGAACGTCGTCCATCACTACGATCTGACCCGCCAGTTCTACGAACTCTTCCTCGACGAAGACCGCCAGTACACGATGGCTTATTTCCGCGATCCCGCGAACACGCTGGAACGGGCGCAGGTGGACAAGAAGGCGCTGATTGCCGCCAAGCTGCGGCTGGACCCTGCCACGTCGCGCGGGCTGCGCGTGCTTGACATCGGCTGCGGCTGGGGCGGGCTGGCGCTTTATCTCAACCGCCATTTCGGGTGCGAAGTGCTGGGCGTTTCGCTGGCCCCGGACCAGATCCGCTTCGCGCAGGAGCGCGCGCAGGCCGCAGGCATTGCCGACCGTGTGAAGTTCCAGCTCATCGACTACCGCGATGTGGCCGGATCGTTCGACCGCATCACCAGCGTCGGCATGATCGAACATGTCGGCGCGCCCCATTTTGGCGAATACTTTGCCAAGACCAACGACCTGCTGGACCCCGACGGCATCATGCTCACGCATACCATCGGTCGCACCGGTCCACCGGGCACGACCGACAAGTGGACGCGCAAGTACATCTTCCCCGGCGGCTATATCCCGGCGATGAGCGAACTGGTCGGCGCGCTGGAAAAGACCGGATGGGAAGTGGGCGACATCGAAGTGCTGCGCTACCATTACGCTCACACCCTTGCCGAATGGTATCGCCGCGCAAACCTGCACCGCGATGAAATCGTCGCGCTCTATGACGAACGCCTGTTCCGCATGTGGCAGTTCTATCTTGCCGGCGCCGAACAAAGCTTCCGCCACGGCAAGATGGTCAACTTCCACATCCAGAGCGTCAAGCGCCGCAGCGCCTTGCCGATGACGCGTGACTATATCCAGGTGGAGGCGGCACGCCTTTCAGCGCTTGACGAAGCGCCATCGTGGCACCTTGAACCGGCAATCGCTGCAGAATAACCCGGCGTTCCCGCACCGCTGTCGCCATGCCAAAGGTTGCGATGATCCCCCCCGCCTGTTAGGCGCGCGGCGCGTGTTTCCACGGGAGTCGTAACGCCCATGTCCGATACCAAGACGGTTGCCCCCAAGAAGGTCGTGCTGGCCTATTCCGGCGGCCTCGATACCTCCGTCATCCTCAAGTGGCTCCAGGTCACCTACAACTGCGAGGTCGTGACCTTCACCGCCGACCTGGGACAGGGCGAGGAACTGGAACCCGCGCGCGCCAAGGCCAAGCTGATGGGCGTGCCCGATCACCACATCTACATCGACGATCTGCGCGAAGAGTTCGTGCGCGACTTCGTGTTCCCGATGATGCGCGCCAACGCCCGCTACGAGGGCGACTACCTGCTGGGCACCAGCATTGCCCGCCCGCTGATTTCCAAGCGGCTGATCGAAATCGCCCGCGAAACCGGCGCCGATGCCGTGGCGCACGGCGCGACCGGCAAAGGCAACGACCAGGTTCGCTTTGAACTGTCTGCCTACGCGCTCGAACCGTCGATCAAGGTCATCGCGCCATGGCGCGAATGGGATCTGACCAGCCGCACCGCGTTGATCGCCTGGGCCGAAGCACACCAGATCCCCGTCCCCAAGGACAAGCGCGGCGAAAGCCCGTTCTCAACCGACGCCAACCTGCTGCATACCTCGTCCGAGGGCAAGGTGCTGGAAGATCCGTGGGAAGAAACCCCGGACTATGTCTATTCGCGCACGGTCAACCCGGAAGACGCGCCCGACGTTCCGGAATACATCACCATCGACTTCGAAAAGGGTGATGGCGTCGCGCTGAACGGGCAGGCCATGTCGCCCGCCACGCTGCTGGCCGCGCTCAACGAGCTGGGTCGCAAACACGGGATCGGCCGGCTCGATCTGGTCGAAAACCGCTTCGTCGGCATGAAAAGCCGCGGGATGTACGAAACGCCGGGCGGTGAAATCTATGCCCGCGCGCATCGTGGCATCGAAAGCATCACGCTCGACCGTGGCGCAGCCCACCTCAAGGACGAGCTGATGCCCAAGTATGCCGAGCTGATCTACAACGGCTTCTGGTTCGCACCCGAACGCGAGATGCTGCAAGCCGCGATCGACCACAGCCAGGCTCGCGTCAACGGCACCGTGCGGCTCAAGCTCTACAAGGGCAGCGCATCGGTGGTTGGCCGCAAGTCGCCTGACAGTCTCTATTCCGAACGGCATGTAACGTTCGAGGACGATGCGGGGGCCTATGACCAGAAGGACGCGGCAGGCTTTATCAAGCTTAACGCGCTGCGGCTGCGCTTGCTGGCCCAGCAGGGTCGCTGACCAACGCCACGTTTGCATCAACTCCCTGCTCCCCAGTTTGGAGCAGGGAGTGAGCGGCACGCGAAATTAGGCTGATCGCCGAGCGTTCGTCATGCCGGATCGTCAGTGCATGACCGCTGCAGAGCCGGAACGGTCGCCGCGCAGAAGCAGGGCGAGCGGTGCGATAATTACCGCACCCAGAGCCAGCATCAGGAATATGTCATTGAATGACATGACCAGCGAATCCAGCCGCACTTGTCCATCGAGCATACGGTAAGCCCCCGCCATGCCTTCCGGCCCACCGCCGAGCATGGCCGCATTATCGGTCATCGCCTGCTGGACGGCGATGTCGTTGGCGCTGATCGAGGCGTGAATCTGCCAGCGGTGCACATCAATGCGCTGTTCCTGAAAGCTGGCGATCATGGCAAGGCCGATTGAACCGCCGAGGTTGCGCGCCGCCATGAAGATCGCCGATGCCTCATCCGCGTATTTCAGCGGAACGGCGATGATAGACGATTGCTGGAGCGTGAGCGTGGCGACCGCTGCGCCGCCTCCGAACAGCACTTGCGGCAAGATGAATGCGCTGCCCACCGATTGTGCCGTCATTCCGCTCAACAAATAGGCGCTGATACCGGCAACAAGGCAGCCCAGTACCACCGCCGTTCGCGGGTCGAGCAGTTTGACGATCAACGGGAACGCCATCATCATGAACACGGAACTAAGGCCCGGCATGAACACCACCTGCCCTGCCTGAAAGGCGTTGTACCCCGGAATGGCTGCAAGGAACTGTGGCACCACATACGACAGGCCGAACAAAAGCGCGCCGAACATCAGCATCATGGAAACACACGCCGAAAAAGCCGGAACGCGCAGGAGCGCCAGCCGGATGATTGGCCTGGGGCTGCGGAATTGTGTCCAGGCGACCGCCACGAAACCGGCAGCGGACAACAGCGCCAGCCGGATAATGAAGCCGGATTCGAACCATTGTTCGCGGTGCCCTTCCTCCAGCATTACGGTAAGGCAGCCCAGCCCCAGCGTCATGCCGAAAAGGCCCAGCCAATCGGCATTGCGCAAATCGCTCCAGTCAGGCGCAACTTTGGGCAGGCTGAAGATCAGCAAGCCGACAAGGCCGATGCCAACCGGTACATTGATGAAGAAGGCATAGCGCCAGCTTATTGCCTCGGTAATCCAGCCACCCAGCAGTGGCCCGGTGAGTGGCCCCAGCAACATGGTCCCGCCGAAGATTGCAATACCAGCCGGCTGCTGCCGCGCCGGAAGCCGGGTTGCGATAATCGTAAGCGCGGTGGGGACGAGCGTGCCGCCGGCAAGGCCCTGCCCGGTTCGACCGACGATCATCGTGGTAAGATCGCCCGACAGGCCGCACATGACGGAAAAAGCCGTAAACAGCACGGTTGCAATGAGCATGAACCGGCGCAGGCCCAGCATCCGCGACAGCCACGCAGTGATCGGCGTGATGACAATTTCAGCGACGAGATAGGACGTCCCGATCCATGTCCCTTCGCTGGGGGACGCACCGATCTCGCCCTGGATGGTTGGCAGCGAGGCATTGACGATCGAAATATCGAGCGTGGCCATGAACGCGCCGAGCGCCCCTGCGGCAACTGCCAGCCATGCAGCAAGATCGGCAGCTTCCGGCTGCGCTGTGACGATCGGCGCGCCCGCGCGCTCTGCCGGTTGCCGGCCCCCACCCATTTTCGCCTGATCCCCACCTAAATTGAACGAAATCGTACGATTTTGTCAGCACGGTGTAAAGTGCGTGCCTGCCCGGCGCAGCAATGGTGCGAGATAGCTGCCGGTAAAGCTGCGTGGGTTTTCCGCGACGACTTCGGGAGTGCCTTCGGCCACGATCTCGCCTCCGCGCACCCCGCCTTCCGGCCCCAGATCGATGATCCAGTCGGCGGTCTTGATGACATCGAGGTTGTGTTCGATCACCACCACCGAATTGCCCTGATCGACCAGCCGGTGCAGCACTTCCAGCAGCTTGCGCACATCTTCGAAATGCAGCCCGGTCGTGGGTTCGTCGAGGATGTACAGCGTCTGCCCGGTAGAGCGACGGGCGAGTTCCTTGGCTAGCTTTACGCGCTGGGCCTCGCCGCCCGAAAGCGTCGTCGCCTGCTGCCCGACCTTGACATAACCCAGCCCCACTTCGTTGAGCATGTGCATCCGATCGCGGATCGGCGGCACTGCCTTGAAGAACTCCTCCGCATCCTCGATCGTCATGTCGAGCACATCGGCGATGGAGTGGCCCTTGAACTTCACCTCCAGCGTTTCGCGGTTGTAGCGCCGACCGTCACACTCCTCGCAGGTCACGTACACGTCGGGCAGGAAGTGCATTTCGATCTTGATAAGCCCGTCACCCTGGCACTTTTCGCAGCGCCCGCCCTTGACGTTGAAGCTGAACCGACCTGGCTTGTAGCCGCGCGCCGCGCTTTCGGGCAGGCCGGCAAACCAGTCGCGTATCAGGGTGAAGGCGCCGGTATAGGTCGCCGGGTTGGAGCGCGGCGTGCGGCCAATGGGCGACTGGTCGATTTCGATCACCTTGTCGCAATGTTCCAGGCCACGGATCGCGTCATGCGCGCCCGCAATCACCCGCGCACCGTTCAGCGCACGCGCTGCGCCCGCATGCAGCGTGTCGATCGTGAAGCTGGACTTGCCCGAACCGGAAACCCCGGTCACGCAGGTAAAAGTCCCCAGCGGTATCCGCGCACTGACGTTGCGCAGGTTGTTGGCCCGCGCACCCTCGATCGAAATCGCCAGCCCGTTTCCGGGGCGGCGGGTGGCGGGCACTTCGATCCGGCGCGCGCCCGTCAGGTACTGGCCGGTCAGGCTATCCGGGCTGGAGAGGATATCCTCCAGCGTGCCCTGCGCCACGATCTGCCCGCCATGCACGCCCGCGCCGGGGCCAAGATCGACCACATGATCGGCAGTGCGTATCGCGTCCTCATCGTGTTCGACCACAATCACCGTATTGCCCAGGTCGCGCAGCCGCTTGAGCGTTTCGAGCAGGCGGTCGTTGTCGCGCTGGTGCAGACCGATGCTGGGTTCATCAAGCACATAGAGCACGCCTGAAAGCCCCGACCCGATCTGGCTGGCCAGGCGGATGCGCTGCGATTCCCCGCCCGACAACGTACCGCTGGTACGATCGAGATTGAGGTAATCCAGGCCGACGTTGTTGAGGAAACCCAGCCGTTCGTTGATCTCTTTCAGAATGGCCTTGGCGATCTGGCTTTGCTGGCTGGTCAGCTTCGCGTCGAGCGCGCCGAACCATTCCACCGCCGCCGCGACCGAAAGGTGGGTTATGCTGGAAATATCGGCTTCGGCCACCTTCACCGATAGCGCCTCCGGCTTCAACCGCTTGCCCTCGCACGTTTCGCACGGCTGCGCAGTCTGGAACTTGCCCAGCTCTTCACGCATCCACGCCGATTCGGTTTGCAGCAGGCGGCGGTTGAGGTTGCCAATCACCCCTTCGAACGCCTTGGTTACGGTGTAGGACTTCTTGCCGTCGACAAAGGTCAACGGCACAGGCTTGCCGCCGGTGCCGTAAAGGATCACCAGCCGCACCTCTCCCGGCAGCTTTTCCCAAGGCGTATCGAGCGCGAACCCGAAATGGTCGGCAAGACTGGCCAGCACCTGCATATAATAGGGTGAAGGCGGGTTGCTCTTCGCCCAGGGCACTACCGCGCCCTGCTTCAGGCTGAGGCTTTCGTTGGGGACGACCAGTTGCGGGTCGAACAGCAGCTTTTCGCCAAGCCCGTCGCAGGCCGGACAGGCCCCCTGCGGCGCGTTGAATGAAAACAGGCGCGGCTCCAGCGCGTCAATCGTGAAGCCGCTGACGGGACAGGCAAACTTTTCGGAAAAGACGATGCGGTTGGGCGGCAGGCCGGTCTTCTTCATGCCCGATTTGGCCTTACCTTCGGGCTGCGCTTCATCTTCACGCCCCGGCACGACGCCGTCGGCAAGGTCGATGTACACCAGCCCGTCAGCCAGCTTGAGCGCCTGTTCGAAACTGTCGGCCAGCCGGGTCTGCAGGCCATCCTTCACGGCGATACGGTCGACCACCACTTCGATGTCGTGCTTGAGCTTCTTGTCGAGCGCCGGGGCATCCTCGATCGCCATCATCACGCCGTCGATGCGCACGCGGGTATAGCCCGCCTTCTGCCATTCCAGCAGTTCCTTGCGGTATTCCCCCTTGCGCGCGCGCACCACGGGCGCAAGCAGATAGGCGCGCGTGCCTTCAGGCAGGGCCATCACGCGATCGACCATCTGCGAAACCGTCTGCGCCGCGATGGGCAGACCAGTAGCCGGGGAATAAGGCACACCGATCCGCGCCCACAAAAGGCGCATGTAATCATAGATCTCGGTCACCGTTGCCACGGTTGAGCGCGGGTTGCGGCTGGTCGTCTTCTGCTCGATCGAAATGGCTGGCGAAAGCCCGTCGATATGTTCGACATCGGGCTTCTGCATCATCTCAAGAAACTGACGCGCATAGGCTGAAAGGCTTTCGACATAGCGCCGCTGCCCTTCGGCATAGATCGTGTCGAACGCGAGGCTGGACTTGCCTGAACCCGAAAGTCCGGTGATGACGATCAGGCTGTCACGCGGGAGATCGACATCAATCCCCTTGAGGTTGTGTTCGCGCGCTCCGCGCACCGAAAGCATGGGCACCGCAGATGTCTGCGCCGAAGTTCTGGAGGTGGACATGCGCGGCGGTGTTCCATATTTGTTCGGGTCAGGCAAGAGCGTTGTACAGCCAGATAGGAGCTGCGGCCGGCAAGGCAAGACGGCCCTTCAGGGAAGCAGCCTGGCCGCTCTTTCGCACGAATACCGCATGGCAAGAAAGATTGTCGAAACCATACAATTTAATGTTACGATAGTTTGCTAGACATTGCTGGCAGACAACAGGAGATACGGTTCAACGTCATGGTTATCGAAGCGCCCTTTCACGAGCAACCCGCGCAGAGCCTCTTCTGCCGCGGCGCCGCCATGCGCGACGATCGCCCGGCGATCGCGCTGGATGTGAAAGAGCATTTCGCCGCGCGCTTCGCACCCGACTTTGCCGCCGCCCTGACCGAACACTGCCATCCCGAAAACAGAGTTGCTGCAAAGGCGGCATGATTTGTCGCCCCCGCCGGGCGGATTGCAGACCGGTTTTACATGCGCAAGGCGCGATGCCCCTTATCGCCCAGCCACTCCGCCTCGATACCCCATACCGTGGCAATGACCTCAGGTGACAGTGCCTGAAGCGGCGCACCGCTTGCTACAACGCGCCCCTTGTCCAGCACAACGACGTGATCGGCATGGTTCATCGCCAGCGCAAGGTCATGCACTACCAGCACTACGCCTACCCCTGCTACCGCGTCGCCATGGTCCGATGCGACAAGCGCGCGCAAGTGCTGCAACTGCGCCCGCTGCTGCGCCAGATCAAGCGCGGCCAGCGGTTCATCCGCCAGAATCCACTGCGGCTGGGTAGCCAGCACGCGGGCGAGCAGCGCGCGCGCGCGCTCCCCGCCCGAAAGCGTGGACAAGGGCCGCTGCGCCAGTTCTTCCAGCCCAAGCGCCGACAGCGCAGCACCGACCGCGCGCGCATCGGCGGCGGCCCCGGTGCGGTGGGGCAACCGCCCCAGCCCGACCAGCGTCCGCACCGAAAGGTTCCACGCGACCTCCGCCGCTTGCGGCAGGTAGCCGATCCGCCGCGCGCGCTCTGCCGCGTCGAGTGTAGCCAGCGGCGCGCCATCCAGCGTGACACTGCCCGCATCGGGCGCAATCAGCCCGGCGAGGACGCCCAGAAGCGTCGATTTGCCCGCGCCGTTCGGTCCGCAGATTGCCGTCACCGCACCGCCGCGCACCTGCACGGCGGCATCATGCAACCGCCCGCCAATGCAGATTCCCGCCGCTTCTAGCATCATGCGATCTCCCGCCGCATTCTGAGCAGCAGGCGCAGGAAAAAGGGCGCTCCGGCCAGCGACAGCGCAATGCCCAGCCGCAGTTCTCCCCCGGCCAGCGGCAGGATGCGGCACAGGCAATCGGCCACCAGCAGCAGCAATGCCCCGCCCAGAGCCGACGGCAGCAACGTGGACGAAGGGCGCTGGTCGGTGAATGGCCGGACCATGTGTGGCACCATCAACCCGACAAAGCCGATCATCCCGGCCACCGCGACGCCCGCACCGACCACCAGCCCGACTCCGACGATCATCAGCCACAACAGGCGCACCGGGTTCACGCCCAGCGAACGCGCAGCCGCTTCACCCAGCGCCAGGGCATCGAGCGCGGGCGCCGCACGCCACAACACGCCCAGCCCCAGCAACGTGAGCGGCGCGGCCAGCCGCACTTCCGGCCAGCCCCGGTCGGCCAGCGCCCCCATCAGCCAGGTCACGATTTCGGACAGGGCAAAGGGATTGGGCGAAAGGCTGATGGCAAGGCTGGTCAGCGCACCGGCAAGGCTGGCAATCATCATCCCGGCCAGCGTGAACAGTGCGATGCCGCCGCTCCGCCCGGCGATCAGCGCCAGCAGCCCCATCGCACCGCCCGCCCCGCCCAGCGCCAGCAGCGGCAGCAGCACGCCCTGCGCCTGAAAGCCGCCATAGAAGGACAGCACCGCCCCCAGCCCGGCAGCGGGGGCGATGCCGAACAGGCCGGGATCGGCCAGCGGGTTGCGCAGATAGCCCTGCATAGCCGCGCCCGCCGCGCCAAGGCCCGCCCCCAGCACAAGCGCCAGCACGGCACGTGGCAGGCGCAGTTCCATCAGTATGGCCGTGGCGTTGGGCACGGGCGGGCTGAACGGGCTGATCCACACCTGCCCCGCCAGCAGCGAAAGCGGCAGAGCCAGCGCCAGCACACCGAGCAGCAGGAAAACCGGGCGGGTCACCGCACCACGGCTCTGTCGGCAACGGCCCGGCGCACCTGCGCCAGCCGCTGCACCGCACCGATTATCGTCGGGCCGCCACAATAGAGCAGACGCGGGTTCAGCCGTGCCCGGCGGGTCTGGTCCAGCGCAGCCAGCGCCGGATGCGACAGCACGCGGTCATCGCCATTGCCGGTTTCCGCGCTTTGCCCGGCAACGAGGATCAGGCCCGGCGGATCGGCCAGCATCCGTTCCAGTGGCAGGAAGTCAGCCTGGCCAAAGCCGCGCGCGGCGGCGAAATTGACGAAGCCGGTGCGCCGAAGCAGGTCGGCGATCAGCGTCCCGTCACCTGGCACCATCCCCCCCGACTGCCAGACCACCGCCGGAATCGGTGCGGCTCCGTCCGGCGGCGCGGCAGCCGCCAGCGCAGCGTCGATCCGTGCGACCAGTGTCTCTCCCCGCAGGGGATGACCGGCCAGCGCGGCGATCTGGCGCACCTGCGCGCGGCTGTCTTCCACCGTTGCGGCCATGCCCACGGTTTCCAGCCGCAGCCCCAGCCGGGCATAGGCCCCGGCGCTGGCCGGGTCGATGAAACTGGACCCGATGACGATATCCGGGCGCAGCGCGAGCACTTCTTCCAGCGTGCCGCGCGTGGCCGGGAGCTGCCGCGCCATGGCCGGATCCATGGAGGAGGAGCGGCGATCCTTGCTGTAATGCGATATCGCCAGAATCTGCGCTGGATCGGCCACTTCTGCCAGAATCGCGTCGGTGCAGGGGTTCAGGCTGACGATCGTGGGGTGGCGCGGGGCACGACCATAGGCGTCTTCGCGCAGCGCCGGGCCATCCGGCGTGGCCTGCGATTGGGGTATGCAGCCGGCCAGCAGGCTGGCCAGCAACGCCGCCGCCACCCGCGCCGTGCGGCAGGCCGCCCTTCCGTTGGGAAGAGCGGCCTGCTGGCGTTGCGCGGGCGTGGCGTGAAGCGCGATCAATAGCGCGCCCGGATGCCGACAAAGGCTGACCGGCCCCAGGTGCCGTACGTCGCCGTGGTGGTGTAACCAACGTCGAAGAGGTTTTCGACGCGGCCGTAGAGTTCGACCCGTTCGGTCACCGGCACACTCGCCCGCACGGTGGTGAGGGCATAGCCATCGAGCCGGTTGGTGTTGGACGGATTGTCAAAGCTGTCTCCCACGAGGCGCAGGTCCGCACCGAGGGTGAGGCCAGCCAGCGGGCTTGTCCAGTCACCCGACAAGGTCAGCGCGTGGCGGGGGCGGCGGGCCAGATCGCGGCCGTTATTGGCGTTGCCCGGCGTCAGGTTGCGCGCCTTGAGGTAGGTATAGGCCGCCTGCACCTGCAACGTGGTGCTGGGGCGTGCGCCCAGTTCCACTTCCACGCCTTCGGCGCGGGCCTTTCCAACGTTGTCATAGAGGTCGAAGGGCCGGTCGGCGCAGCGGCTAAGGCTGGCGCAGGTGACGAAGGCGATCAGGTTGCGGCTGTCGCGCCGGAACACCGTGGCCGAGGCATGCAGCGGCCCGCCCCGGCTGCCCCACTCCAGCCCGGCGTCGTAGCTTTTGCTGCGTTCCGGTACGAGGCTGGCGTTGCCGTAATCCGACAGCAACTGGTAAAGCGTCGGCGCCTTGAAGCCTTCGCCATACGAGGCGCGCAGGCGCAGGGCGTCGATCAGCGTGACCGAACCGTTGGCGCCAAAGGTCCAGGCCGTTCCAAAGCGGCTGTGATCGTCGACGCGCACCCCGGCGGCCACGCTGGCCCGGTCGCTGCTCCACCCCAGCAGCGCATGACCGCTGGTCAGGTTCGCCTTCGCTTCGGCATCGAACGTGCTGGAAAAGCGCGTCCATTCGCTGTCACCGCCGAAATCGAGCGTGAAACCCGATGGCAGGGCAACCCGCCCGGTCAGGTCGGCCCGTTCGGACCGTGCCTTGTAGCCGTAGGACGGCGTGCTGGCAGTGTCATTGGGGAAATAATCGCGCCGCGTGTCGGACAGCGCAAACCCGGAATTGAGCGTCAGCGCACCGCCGGTATAGCGCAAGCCAACGCGGCCGGACGACTGCCGGGTTTCCTGCACATCCGTCGTATCGCCAAAGGTGAACGTCGGCGCAGCGAAACCGTCGATATCGGTGCGGCTGTTGGCATGGCGCGCGGTGGCGACAACCGCCAGTTCGCGGGAAAGGTTGAGCCGTCCGCGTCCGCCGATGCGCCACTGGCGGAAGCCATCGGGTTCGGTGCCCACGGCCGCTGCGGAAACGCCATCGTTGCGGGTATAACCACCGTTGAGCGTCAACGCCCCGGCATCCGAGGCAAGGCCGGCACTGGCATCGGCAGTATAGCTTTCGTTCGCGCCATATTCGGCGCTGGCTTCGACGCCGTTGAGTTCGCGCGACTGGATGGCAATCACACCGCCGATCGCCGCGCTGCCCCAGACGACCGAGTTCGACCCGCGCAATACGTCGATTCGCTCGATCCCGCCCGATGTCAGCGTGCCGAAGTCGAACCCGCCGGACGGCGCGGCCACATCTTCCATGCGCACCCCATCGACCAGCACCAGCACCTGCTCGGCATCGGCGCCGCGCAGGCGCACGCCCGTAAAGCTGCCGGGGCCGCCGTTGCGCGTGATAATCAGGCCAGGCACGCGTTCGAGCACGCGGGCAACGTCCGGTCCCTGGATCGACTGGATTTCAGCAGCGGTCAGAACCGTTACCGGCTGGCCAAGGCGATTGAGGGGTACTTCGCTGCCCGTGGCGATGACGGTGATGGCATCGGCTGCAGGACCGGAATCGACCCCTTGCGCAAGCGCGGGAACGGCAAATGCAAGAGCGGAAACGGAAAGCAGGTATTTCTTCACGATAGAGTCTCCCGGCCACGAACGATACTGTCGTTCATGGCGGGAGAAGCGCCGGGCCTTGATGGCGCGCCTCCTCGCGTGCGCCCGGTACACCCCGCCCGGCCGCGGAACGACGACCATCGGCAGGTTTCCTGGCTTCCGGGTCATCGCGTGCGGCCCGCCTTCCCAGCGCCGGGATAAAATCCGGCGCCAGTGGCACAGTGGGCAGCACGCTATCCGGTTACAGTTGCGGGGGCAGCGCCGGATTGTGACCGGCTTCCCTCTTAGCCCGCTTGCGCGGGCACCGTCGGCGTCGGGGCGGAGCGTTAGCGTCAGGAATGCTGCACTGCAAGAGGCGATATTCCCCTTTGGACAGGTTAACCGGATCGAAGGGGGCTGTGCCGCATCGGGACAGCGGGAAATGCGCAGGTGCAGCCGCGCACGCCGCGCAGTAGCCAACCGATGGAGTATCAGGATCTACCGCCCCGCCATGCCGCTTGAAATCGCCTACCGGCCGATTGACCTGCCCGATGCCCTTCCGGCGCGGCCTGTCAGCGTGCCCGCAATGGCGCTACGGCCTGGCGCCCTCCTTCCGCTGGACGAAGCCGAGCGTCCACGCGATTTCGCGGCACGCATCCGGCGACGCGACATGCGCTCTATCCGCCGCGCCTTGCGCGCGCCCTCACTCTTGCGTCAGCGCGCTGCCGGTGTGGCGATGTTCGGTGCGCTCGGCCTTGTGCTGGGACCGCTCGGATGGGGCGAACCGGGGGGTATTCACGCCGCGTCGGCACGGAGTCGGGTGGCTGGACTGCAACCGTTCGAACAGGCGGGTGAAAGCTTTCCCGGATCGGCGTTCTACTGGTTGGCAGCGGACGATGCCGGGCTGATCTCCCCTACCGAAGCCGCAGCGGTATGGCGCGAGCAGGAATCGCTTGCCGACACCAGCACCAGCGATGCCGCCCCCGCCCGCCCGGCTGAAGTGCGAATCGCGCGGCCCGTCGTCGCCACAGGCAGCGGAGAGGACCGCTGGCGCGCGCTGCAATGCCTGACCGCGGCGATCTATTACGAAGCCGCAAGCGAACCCGACGCCGGCCAGCGCGCAGTGGCGCAAGTGGTGCTCAACCGCGTATCGCACCCGGCATGGCCCAATACCGTATGCGGCGTGGTCTATCAGGGGTCGGAACGGCCATCGTGCCAGTTCAGCTTCGCCTGTGACGGATCGCTGGCCCGAAAGCCGATGCGCGCGTTCTGGGACCGGGCGCGGCGAGTCGCGGCCGATGCGCTGGCCGGGTATGTCTATGCCCCGGTCGGGCTGGCCACGCACTACCACACCACGGCGGTGCATCCCTACTGGGCGCCAAGCCTGACCTTCCTTGGCACGATCGGCGCGCACCGCTTCTATCGCTGGGCGGGCAGCGCCGGAAAGCCGCTGGCTTTTACTGCACGCTATGGCGGGGGCGAACCCATCGCCGCGCCGCACCCGCGCACGTGGACCCCGGCCCCGGCCGACGTGGCCGATCCGCTCACGCTGGAAAAGGCATTCGAACAGGGCCGGCTGGTGGCCAATGGGGCGACCGCAGCCGGCGCAACGGGACCGGGCGCCGCAGGGGGGGTACTCCCCGCGACCGCCGCCCCTCTGCAAGCTCCCGCCTATGCGCCGCAGATCCAGCAGCGCGGCGGCGACGCACTGTATCGCGCTCGGCCTCCGGCATCGGGCATGACAGCGCCCAACGGCGGTGCACCGGCATCGGGCAGCGGCTCGGTCCTGCCGCAATACGAAAACGCAGGGCGCTGGATCGCCCAGCCGGGCGCCTGAGCAACGCGCGCGGGCGCGGCATGTCTGCAAAAAACCGTTCCGCGGCCTATGGTTATCCTTTCCTTTACCGTGTCATCCAACACACTCTTAGGCGTGCGGGGGTATGAGGGGTGCCCCAACGGACGCCCGCCAAGGCAGCGTCACCGTCGCAGAATAAAGGAAAACCATGCTGCGCTTCGCACCTCGCTACGGAATCATTTCGCCGTGCCTTGCCCGCCCGATTCTGGGGCGGCACCTGCGCGCGGTGAACGACAATGCCGATGCGTGGAGCGGTTCATGGTCCCAGCAGAACGCTGCGCTGGACAGCGCGCTGCGGCTCTTTGCCGCACACGGCTTTTCCGCTGCCGCGCGCGCACGCGATGCCGCAGAGATCGCCCGCATCAGCGGCGATGCAGGCCGCGCCGATTTCTGGCTTGAGGTCTGCCGGACGCTGGACCGGCGCATGGCGGGCGAAATCTCGCGCCAAGGCCAGGAACTGCCCTCATCACAGTTCGGCATGACGTAGAGCAAGCCGAAATAGCAACGCCTTTCCTGCGCCATATTGCTATTGCGAACTGTTATCGTAAAAACCCCGCAGACTGGGGTTTTTCGCGGTTGCAATCGCGCGCGCACCGTCTTACGGGCCAATCTATCCGCCAGCACTTCCCTGTCTCGCGGGGCATGGGGAAGGACTGGACCGGTTTGAACGCCGGTTTGAACGCCGGTTTGAACAGGGCCGGTTGTCGGCTTGTATGCTTGTCCCCGCGAACGGGAAAGGACCGTAAAGCATGGCACGCAAGAAGATCGCGCTGATCGGCGCGGGCAATATCGGGGGCACGCTTGCCCACCTCGCCGCCCAGAAGGAACTGGGTGACATCGTGCTGTTCGACGTGGTCGAAGGCGTGCCGCAGGGCAAGGCGCTCGACCTGTCGCAGTGCGGCCCGGTCGAAGGCTTCGACGCAAAGATCACCGGCACCAACGATTATGCCGACATTGCGGGTGCCGATGTCATCATCGTGACTGCTGGCGTTGCCCGCAAGCCGGGCATGAGCCGTGACGATCTGCTCGGCATCAACCTCAAGGTGATGAAGTCCGTCGGCGAAGGCATCAAGGCCAACGCACCTGACGCATTCGTCATCTGCATCACCAACCCGCTCGACGCGATGGTCTGGGCGCTGCGCGAGTTTTCCGGCCTGCCGCACAACAAGGTCGTCGGCATGGCGGGCGTCCTCGATTCGGCGCGCTTCAGCACCTTCCTCGCCTGGGAGTTCGGCGTCTCGATCCGTGATGTGAACACCTTCGTGCTCGGCGGCCACGGCGATACCATGGTGCCGGTCACCCAGTATTCGACCGTCAACGGCATTCCGGTGCCCGATCTGGTCAAGATGGGTCTGTCCACGCAGGAAAACATTGACGCCATCGTGCAGCGTACCCGTTCGGGCGGCGGCGAGATCGTCGGCCTGCTCAAGACCGGTTCGGCGTTCTATGCGCCTGCCGCCAGCGGCATCGCCATGGCCGAAGCCTATCTCAACGACCAGAAGCGCATCCTGCCTTGCGCAGCCTACGTCAACGGCCAGTATGGCGTTGACGGCCTCTATGTCGGCGTGCCGGTAATGATCGGCGCGAACGGCGTGGAAAAGGTGATCGAAATCGAACTCGACGATGAAGCCAAGGGCAACCTTCAGGTTTCGGTCGACGCGGTCAAGGAACTGCTGGACGCCTGCAAGGGTATCGACGGCAGCCTGGCCTGATTGCCAACTGTGCCCTGCCCGCGTGGCGGGGCACCCTGTTTTCTGCGCTCCTGAGCAGCGATCCTCCCCGGAAAGGAACACCATGTCCATTCTCGTCGACAAGAATACCAAGGTCATCACGCAAGGCATGACCGGCAAGACCGGCAGCTTCCACACCCAAGCCGCGCTCGATTACGGCACGCAGATGGTTGGCGGCGTTACCCCCGGCAAGGGCGGCACCACGCATATCGGTCTGCCCCAGTTCAACTCCGTGCACGAAGCCAAGGCTGCCACCGGCGCAACCGCATCGTGCGTCTACGTGCCGCCAGCGGGCTGCGCCGACGCGATCCTCGAAGCGATCGACGCTGAAATGGAACTGATCGTGGCGATCACCGAAGGCGTTCCCGTGCTCGACATGGTCAAGGTCAAGCGTGCGCTTTCGGGTTCGAAGAGCCGCCTGATCGGCCCGAACTGCCCCGGCGTGCTGACGCCGAACCAGTGCAAGATCGGCATCATGCCCGGCTCCATCTTCAAGGAAGGTTCGGTCGGCGTGGTTTCGCGTTCGGGCACGCTGACCTATGAAGCGGTGTTCCAGACCTCGGCCATCGGCCTTGGCCAGACCACGGCTGTCGGCATCGGCGGCGACCCGGTCAACGGCACCAACTTCATCGACGTGCTGGAACTGTTCCTGGCCGACGAAGCCACCAAGTCGATCATCATGATCGGCGAAATCGGCGGCGACGCCGAAGAAATGGCTGCCCAGTTCCTGATCGACGAAGCCAAGCGTGGCCGCAAGAAGCCGATGGCCGGCTTCATCGCAGGTCGCACGGCGCCTCCGGGCCGCCGCATGGGCCACGCCGGTGCCATCGTTTCGGGCGGCAAGGGCGATGCCGAAAGCAAGATCGCGGCGATGGAAGCCGCTGGGATCAAGGTTTCGTCCTCGCCTTCGCTGCTGGGCGAAACCCTGGCCGAAGTGCTCAAGGAACGCGTCTGATCGCGTGAATGCTACCGCCCGGCTAGGCCTTCTTGCGTAGAAGGCCACCGGGCGGATGCTTCAGATTTTTCCGGTAAGGCGCCCATTCGGATGACGCCGACCGGAACAGGGATCTTGCGCCAGTCGCCCACGCGGCTTGCGGCAGAACCGGATTTTGAAGCGCGCCCACGCGCGCAACGTGACGACTGTCCGAAGCCCCCCATTCCTCCCCAGGGGGACCAGGAGTTCATTATGGGTTCTGAACTGCACGACTTCGATCTCGATCCTGCCCAGGAGGGTCCGCAAGCCGGTCCATCGTGGCAGAACCCGCGCTGGCCTCTGACCGATGCCGCCGCCGGTGACGATCTGACCCAGGCGATGGACCCGATGGCGATGAAGCTCGCCGTCGAAAAGGCCGCAAAGAAGGCAGGCGCGCAGCTCGACGAAGCTGCGCTGCAACAGGCGGCGATGGATTCGATCCGGGCGATGGGCCTGATCCGCACCTACCGCGTGCGCGGGCACCTTGCCGCCGATCTCGACCCGCTGGGGCTTTCCCGCCAGAAGCTGCCGGCCGACCTTGCCCCCGAATACCACGGATTCACCGCCGCCGACATGGCGCGCAAGGTCTATATCGGTGGCGTGCTGGGGCTGGAATGGGCCACGGTCGATGAACTGGTGGCGATCCTGCGCGCCAACTATTGCGGCCATGTCGGCTTTGAATACATGCACATTGCCGACGTGGAGGAACGCCGCTTCATCCAGGACCGCATCGAAGGCGGCGACAAGTCGATCGACTTCACGCCCAACGGCAAGAAGGCGATCCTCGCCGCCGTGGTGCGCGGCGAACAGTACGAAAAGTTCCTGGGCAAGAAGTACGTCGGCACCAAGCGGTTCGGTCTGGACGGCGGGGAATCGATGATTCCGGCGCTGGAAGCGATCATCAAGTACGGTGGTCAGCTCGGCGTGCGCGAAATCGTCTATGGCATGGCCCACCGTGGCCGCCTCAACGTGCTCGCCAACGTGATGGCCAAGCCCTACCGGGTGATCTTCCACGAGTTTTCCGGCGGCACCGCCAACCCGCTCGACGTGGGCGGATCGGGCGACGTGAAGTATCACCTCGGCACATCGACCGACCGCGAGTTCGACGGGATCAAGGTGCACATGAGCCTTGTGCCCAACCCTTCGCACCTTGAAACGGTCGATCCGATCGTGCTGGGCAAGGTTCGCGCGCAGCAGGTCTTCCGCGACGACATTGGCGACGACGTGGGGCCGGACGCGCGCCACAAGCAGGTGCTGCCGGTGCTGATCCATGGCGACGCCGCCTTTGCCGGGCAGGGCATCGTGTGGGAATGCTTCGGCCTTTCCGGCGTCAGGGGATACAACACCGGCGGTTGCATCCACTTCATCATCAACAACCAGATCGGCTTCACCACCTCGCCCCAGTTCTCGCGCGGGTCGCCCTACCCGTCGGACGTGGCCAAGGGGGTTCAGGCGCCGATCCTGCATGTCAACGGCGACGATCCCGAAGCAGTGACCTTTGCCTGCAAGCTGGCGATCGACTACCGCCAGCAGTTCGGCCGCGATATCGTTGTGGACATGTGGTGCTATCGCCGCTTCGGCCACAACGAAGGCGATGAACCTTCGTTCACGCAACCGCTGATGTACGCCAAGATCCGCCAGCACCCCGGCGTCAGCGATATCTACGCAAAGCGTCTTGTCGGTGAAGGCGTGATCGACGCCAATTACAAGGGCGAGGTCGAAAGCCACTTCGTCGCGGCGCTGGAAGCCGAGTTCGACGCATCAAAGGACTACAAGGCCAACGAAGCCGACTGGTTCGGCGGACGCTGGTCGGGTCTGAACAAGCCGGCCGATCCGGTCACGGCGCGCCGCAACGTGGCCACCGGCATCGACCAGAAGATGTTCGACAGTCTGGGCCGGACGCTGACTACGGTGCCCGATGACCTGACAGTGCACAAGACGCTGACCCGCGTGATCGACGCCAAGCGCGAAATGTTCAACAGCGGGCAGGGTTTCGACTGGGCAACCGGCGAGGCGCTGGCCTTTGGCAGTCTGGTCATGGAAGGCTATGGCGTGCGCCTGTCCGGTCAGGATTGCGGGCGCGGCACGTTCAGCCAGCGGCACGCCGTCTGGGTCGATCAGAAAGACGAACGCAAGTACGTGCCGCTGACCACGCTGCCGCACGGCACGTTCGAGGTGCTCGACAGCACGCTTTCGGAATATGGCGTGCTGGGCTTCGAATACGGCTATGCCAGCGCCGATCCCAAGGCGCTGGTACTGTGGGAGGCGCAGTTTGGTGATTTCGCCAACGGCGCGCAGATCGTGATCGACCAGTACATTGCCGCGTCCGAAGCCAAGTGGCTGCGCGCCAACGGTCTGGTCATGCTGCTGCCGCACGGCTACGAAGGTCAGGGGCCGGAGCACTCGTCGGCGCGCATGGAGCGTTTCCTCCAGCTTTGCGCGGAAGACAACATCCAGGTCTGCAACATCACCACGCCGGCCAACTACTTCCACGTCTTGCGGCGCCAGATGCACCGGCCGTTCCGCAAGCCGCTGGTCATCATGACGCCCAAGAGCCTGCTGCGCCATCCGATGGCCAAGTCGGTCGCTTCCGATTTTATCGGCGAAGGGCACTTCATGCGCATTCTGTCCGACACCAACGGTGCGGCAGACAAGGATACCCGCCGTGTCGTGCTGTGTTCGGGCAAGGTCGCCTATGACCTGATCGAGGCGCGCGACGCCGCCGGGATCGAAGACACGCAGGTCATCCGTCTCGAACAGCTTTACCCCTTCCCCGGCGAACCGCTGGCGCTGCGCCTGTCGCGCATGGCCAATCTCGAAGAGGTGGTGTGGTGCCAGGAAGAACCGCGCAACAACGGTTCGTGGTTCTTCGTCGAACCCCTGATCGAAGAGGCACTGGCCACTGCCGGAAGCAAGGTTGCGCGTGCGCGCTATGCCGGACGCCATGCGGCTGCATCGCCGGCAACCGGCCTTGCCAGCCGCCATGCCAGCGAACAGGGCGCGCTCGTCGCCGACGCGCTGGGCCTGTCAGTACGCGATGAGATCCGCCGCCAGAAGAAGCACTGATCCTCCGGTATTTTCCTTCTTCCCAGGGAATGCACATTATGTCGATTGAAGTGAAAGTCCCGACACTGGGCGAAAGCGTGAGCGAGGCCACCGTCGGCCAGTGGCTGAAGAAGCCGGGCGAGGCCGTGGCGCTCGACGAACCCATCGTCAGCCTTGAAACCGACAAGGTTGCGGTCGAAGTCCCTGCCCCTGCCGCGGGCGTGCTGGGCGCACAGGCTGTCAACGAAGGCGATACGGTCGCGGTTGGCGCGCTGCTGGCATTGATCGAGGACGGCGTGGCCGCTGCCGGGGCACAGGCGCCTGCGCCGCGCACCGAAGCCCCTGCCCCCGCGGAAGCCCCCGCCAAGGCCGCGCCCGTGGCCGAATCCGCTGATGCCGCCGCCCTTTCTCCCGCCGTTCGCCGCGCGGTGCTGGAATACGGGATCGACCCGTCGACCGTGAAGGGCACCGGCAAGGACGGCCGCCTGACCAAGGAAGACGTGATGGCCGCCGCGCAGGCCAAGCAGGCTGCCCCGGCCCCTGCCGCAACGGCTGCAGCACCATCGCCCGCTGCCGCCCCCGCCGCAGGCCGCAACGAAGAACGCGTCAGGATGACGCGGCTACGCCAGACCATCGCCAAGCGCCTGAAAAGCGCGCAGGACACCGCCGCCCTGCTCACCACGTTCAACGACGTGGACATGACCGCGGTGATGGAAGCGCGCAACAAGTACAAGGACGTGTTCGAAAAGAAGCACGGCGTGAAGCTCGGCTTCATGTCGTTCTTCGCCAAGGCATCGGTGCTGGCGCTGAAGGATATCCCGTCGGTCAACGCACAGATCCAGGGCGATGAGATCGTCTATTTCGACTATGTGGACATTTCCGTGGCCGTATCTGCGCCCAACGGACTGGTCGTGCCGGTGGTGCGCGATGTCGACAAGCTGGGCTTTGCCGATATCGAAAAGGCCATCGCCAATTACGGCAAGGCTGCGCGCGACGGAACGCTGACCATGGCCGACATGGCCGGCGGCACGTTCACCATCTCGAATGGGGGCGTGTTCGGCGGGCTGATGTCCACACCTATCATCAATCCTCCGCAGTCGGCGGTGCTTGGGCTGCACCGGATCGAGGATCGGCCGGTCGTGCGCAACGGTGAAATCGTGGTGCGCCCGATGATGTACATCGCGCTGTCGTATGACCACCGTATCATCGACGGGCGCGAGGCGGTCACCGCACTCAAGACCATCAAGGAAGCGATTGAAGATCCCACACGGTTGCTGATAGATCTATGAATCTAGCACTCTCTCCATAAGGAACCTTGCATGTACAAGTATCGGCTTGCGGCAACGGCGTTGAAAGTTTTTTCGGTCAATGAATTGACACGGAAGACCTACCGCGCACTTGGCAATGTTCTTGGTGGAAAGCAGCGCGGCTCATCCGTTCAATCGCACTATTTCAGCCGCGCTGAAGGTAATCTGCGTGCGATTGAAGAGTGTGGCGCCATTGCCGACGGGATGCAGTTGGTCGAACTTGGCACTGGCTGGGTGCATTGGGAGGCAATGTTCACCCGCCTATTCTACGATGTAAAGATCAAGCTTTTCGATGTGTGGGATAATCGCCAGTTTCAGGGTTTCCTGCATTATGTAGGGGAGTTGCGCCACCGTCTGGCAAGCGAGATCAAAAGAGACCCGGAAGCGATCAAGAAGGCTGAAGCACTTCTCGACCGTGTACTTGAAACAAAATCTTTCGAGGAAGCTTACGCTCTTCTCGGCTTTGAATATATCATAGAGCCGACGGGTTCGCTGCGCGCCATCGAGGATGGCAGCGTCGACCTTGTGATTTCGAGCGACGTGATGGAGCATGTTCCACGCGATGCAGTGCCTGCACTTTGCGCCGATTTGAAACGAATCCTGCGGCCGGGTGGCCATGTCTCTCAGCAGATTGTCTATGTCGACCATCTCACAATCTATGATCGCGCTGTTCACCCGAAAAACTATCTACGCTATTCCGATCGCCAATGGCGGTGGTGGCTGCAGAACGACGTGCAATACATAAACCTTCTTCAGCCGAGCGATTTTCAGAAGGCCTTTACTTCAAACGGCTTCGAGATCGTAAATGTGGAAAATGTCCAGTTGTGCGACAGCTCCAAACTGAAGATTGATGAACGCTTTCGTCATTACCCACGCGAAGAACTTGATGTGGCAGTGGACCGCTTGATCGTCAAAACGCCGAGCTGACCATTTCATTAGGAAACACCCTTTACATGGCTGAATACGACTACGACGTTCTTGTCATCGGTGCCGGTCCCGGCGGTTATGTTGCCGCGATCCGCGCGGCGCAACTGGGGCTTAAGACTGCCTGCGTCGAAGGGCGCGAGACGCTGGGCGGCACCTGCCTGAACGTCGGCTGCATCCCTTCCAAGGCACTGCTGCACGGGTCGGAAAAGTTCGATGAAGCGCGTAACGGCACCTTTGCCAGCTATGGCATCAAGACCGGCGCGGTCGAACTCGATCTGGATGCGATGCTTGGCCAGAAGGCGGATTCAGTGGCGGGCCTGACGCAGGGCATCGCGTTCCTGTTCAAGAAGAACAAGGTAACCTGGATCAAGGGTTACGCCACGTTCGAGGATCCGCACACCGTCACCGTCGCGGGCGAGAAGGTCAGCGCGAAGAACGTGGTCATCGCCACCGGGTCTAGCGTGACTCCGCTGCCCGGCGTAACTGTGGACAACGACGCGGGCATTATCGTGGACAGCACCGGGGCGCTTTCGCTCAAGAAGGTGCCCGAACACATGGTCGTGATCGGCGGCGGGGTAATCGGGCTGGAGCTTGGATCGGTCTGGCGGCGTCTTGGCGCGAAGGTTACCGTGGTCGAGTTCCTTGACCAGTTGCTCCCCGGCATGGACGGAGACGTGCGCAAGGAAGCGGCCAAAATCTTCAAGAAGCAGGGCATGGACCTGAAGCTTTCGACCAAGGTGACCGGGGTTTCGGTCGCGGGTGCAAAGGCTACCCTCACCCTCGAACCTTCGAAGGGCAGCGATGCTGCAACGCTCGAAGCCGATTGCGTGCTGGTGGCAATCGGGCGGCGTCCGAATGTCGAAGGGCTTGGCATCGACAAGATCGGCCTGGAACTCAACGCGCGCGGCCAGATCGAAACCGACCATGACTTTGCCACCAAGGTGCCCGGCGTGTGGGCCATCGGCGATGTCATTCCCGGCCCGATGCTGGCCCACAAGGCCGAGGACGAAGGCATTGCCGTGGCGGAAAACATCGCTGGTCTGACCGGGATCGTGAACCACGACCTGATTCCCGGCGTGGTCTATACCATGCCCGAATTCGCCGGTGTCGGCCTGACCGAGGAAGCCGCACGGGAAAAGGGCGAGATCAAGGTTGGCAAGTTCCCGATGATGGCCAACAGCCGTGCCAAGACCAACCACGAACCCGACGGTTTCGTGAAGGTCATTTCAGACGCAAAGACCGATCGCGTGCTGGGCGTGTGGTGCATCGCCAGCGTGGCGGGCACGATGATCGCCCAGGCAACGCAGGCCATGGAGTTCGGCGCGACGAGCGAGGACATCGCCTATACCTGCCACGCCCACCCCACCCATTCCGAGGCACTGAAGGAAGCGGCCATGGCGGTGACGGGCAAGCCTATCCACATGTGATCGCAACGTCCGGCGCAGCGAACGGGCCGTCCTGCGGGGCGGCCCTTTTCGTTTGTGCCCCGCGCCGGTCGGCGGTAACCGCAGGCGGTGAATCAAAGGAGTGCCGCCGTGGCCATCAAGCTTACCCTGACCGAAGACGAAACCGAAATCCTGATCGATGCGCTGGAAGCCGACATGGAAGGCTACGTTGAAGCGGCCAAGGAAGCGCGCGGCAACAACAACCGCGAAGATGTGAAGACCTTCACCGAAGCGGCCGAACGCATCCTCGCGCTCAAGGGCAAGCTGGAAGCCTTGCTGGGCGAATAAGGGCCTAGCCCCGCCGTGCGGGCCAACCGGCGCCTTGCCCTGGGAACACTGGCCACCACGCTGGCCACTGCCCTGCTGCCGCGCACGGCGCTGGCGCAGATCGCCGCTGGCGCGCACTCCGGCATCGCCGCCTTGCTCGCGCAGCCGCTTACCGCCGAAACGCTGGCGATGATCCGCACTGCGCTAGGCACGCCGGGAATGGCGGCGGGCTGGGCCACGGGCAGCGCAGCGCCGGTGCTTCTCGCAGACGGCTTGCGTGCGGCGGGGCATCCTGAAGCCGTCGAAGCGCAGGACAAGTGGCACATCGGTTCGATCACCAAGTCGTTCACCGCCACGCTCTTTGCCCGCGCCGTCGAAGCAGGTGCGATTGGCTGGGACACGCGGCTCGGCACCGTACTGCGGGATGTACCGCGCCACTATCGCAAGCTGTCTGCGATCGAACTGTTGAGCCATCACGCCGGGCTTGCCGCCAATATTCCGATGCCCGACCTCCTGGCCCTTCCCCGGATCGCAGCCGATGCCCGCATCAGCCGCCGCCATTACGCCGATCTGGCGCTGGCGATGCCGCCCATCGCCCGACGGCGCGAACGTTTCTCCTATTCCAACGCCGGCTATGTTCTGGCAGCGCGGATGCTGGAGGAAGTGACCGGCCTTGCGTGGGAAGACCTGCTGGCACGTGAAGTACTCCAACCGCTGGGTCTGGCCAGCGCGGGATTTGGCCCGCCGGGCACGCCGGACTCCATTGACCAGCCGCGCGGGCACGACAACGCGCAACCGATCTTTCAGGACAATCCCGCCGCGATGGCGCCTTCGGGCGGTCTGCACCTTTCGTTGCCCGACCTGATTGTCTATTTGCGCGCCCACCGCGACCGCAGCGCCCTGCTTGCGCCTGCAAGCTGGGCGCAACTGCACCAGCCCCGGTTCGGCAGCGATTATGCACTGGGCTGGTTCGTCGATGCCACGGGCGCGCTGTGGCACAACGGATCGAATACCGCGTGGTACGCTGAAGCGGCGGTCGAACCGCAACGCGATCTGGCAATGGCGCTGTGCTGCAACGATGCGGCGCTGTTGGGACAGCTCAAGCTGCTCTTGCCAGCGATGCGTGCAGGCGCGATGACAGCGCCATGACCCCCGGCGCCATCCCGCAACTGCTCGACCTTGCCGGGATCGCGGTGTTCGCATTGACCGGGGCACTGCTGGCCGCGCAGTTGCGGCAGACGTTCGTGACCATGGCGTTCTTTGCACTGGTGACCGGCGTCGGCGGCGGATCGGTGCGCGACCTGCTGATCGGTGCACCGGTGTTCTGGGTGCGCGATCCGTGGGTGGCTCCGATGTGCCTTGGCGTCGCGTTGGTGGCATGGTTCACGCCGCACCGCTGGTGGCAGCGCCCTGTGCTGGAATGGGCCGATGCCGCCGGGCTGGGCGCCTATGCGGTGCTGGGCACGGCCAAGGCGCTGGCGTTTGGCGTCGCGCCGGTCCCCGCGGTGATGATGGGGGTGATCACCGGATGTGTTGGCGGGATCATCCGCGATGTGCTGGCCGGGCGGCCGTCGATCCTGATGCGCCCCGAACTCTACGTGACCGCTGGTGCGCTGGCCTCTGCCCTGTGCGCGGCAGGACACGCACTGGCGCTGGACAAGGCGCTGGTCTGGCCAGTTGCGGCGCTGGCCGGGTTCATGCTGCGCGGCGCGGCGATTCACTGGCGGCTCGGCCTGCCAACGTACCGCACCGCGCCGGAATAGAACCAGCGTTCAGCCGATCATTTCGACCACGACCTTGCCCAATGCCTGGCGGTTTTCCAGCATGGCGATGGCTTCGTGCCCGCGCTCCAGCGGATAGCGTGCCGAAACCAGCGGCCTGATCGCCCCGCTGCGGTACAGCGCAAAGAGTTCGGCCACTTGCGCCTTGAACGCGGCGGGTTCGCGCGCCAGCCACGCCCCCCAGAACACGCCGCACACGTCGCATGCCTTCAGGAGCGTGAGGTTGAGCGGCAAGCGCGCTATCCCGGCGGGGAAGCCGACCACCAGGAACCGTCCTTCCCACGCAATCGCACGCAGCGCCGGTTCGGAATAGTCCCCGCCAACGATGTCGAACACGATGTGCGCCCCGCCCGGTCCACATGCGGCCTTGAAGGACTCCGCGAGCGCCTTGCTCTGTGCCTTGTCGAACGGCGCGCGGCCATAGATCACGACATCATCCGCCCCCGCCGTGCGCGCCACATCGGCCTTTGCCGCCGTCGATACTGCAGCGATCACGCGTGCACCGTAAGCCTTGGCCAGTTCTACCGCAGCAAGGCCCACGCCGCCTGCCGCGCCGAGCACCAGCACTACATCGCCCGGCTTGATCCGGCCACGGTCCTTCAGCGCATGAATGCTGGTGCCGTAGGTCATCAGCAGCGCCGCTCCGGTGGCGAAATCGACATCGTCGGGCAGGGCGAACAGGCGGTGCGCGTCAACCGCCACCCTTTCGGCCAGACCGCCGTTGCCGATCATGGCGATGACCCGGTCGCCCACCGCCCACCCTGATACGCCTTCGCCGATCTGTTCGATCACCCCGGCCAGTTCGCCGCCGGGAGCATAAGGGCGTTCGGGGCGGAACTGATACAGATCGCGGATCATCAGCGTATCGGGAAAATTGATCGCGCAGGTGTGCGTGCGCACGACGACTTGTCCCGGCCCGGCCACCGGATCGGGCACGTCATCGATGACCAGCGTTTCCGGGCCGCCTGCCGCGTGCGTGCGCAAAGCCTTCATCGAACCATCTCCCGTGCCATGCAGAATCGTTCTGCCTGTCCGCAGGGAAGCAAGTTTTCGGAGGCTTGGGAAGCCTTCTTAAATGCGCGCTTAAGCTGCCGCTACGGCATCGGTGCCCTTGGCAAGAAACGGAAGATCGGCGCGCATCTTCGCTTCGTGGGTGGCGATGGCATCACCGCGCGCCATGGTCAGCCCCACTTCATCCAGCCCGTTGACAAGGCAGTGCTTGCGGAAAGGGTCGATCGCAAAGGTGAAGCGGTCCTGAAACGCCGTGGTGACGGTCTGCGCTTCAAGGTCGATGGTGACCGGATCGGTCTGCGCCACTTCCATCAACCGGTCGATTGCCTCTTGCGGCAGGACAACGGTGAGGATGCCGTTCTTGAAGGCATTGCCCGAAAAGATATCGGAAAACGAAGGCGCAATCACCGCCTTCACGCCGAGGTCGAGCAGCGCCCAGGCGGCGTGTTCGCGGCTGGACCCGCAGCCGAAGTTATCGCCCGCAATCAGGATCGGGGAACCGGCAAACTCGGCACTGTCGAAGATATTGTCAGGATCGGCGCGCAAGGCTTCGAACGCACCACGGCCCAGCCCCTGCCGCGTGATGGTCTTGAGCCAGCGCGAAGGGATGATGACATCGGTATCGACGTTCTTGCGGCCGAACGGGATAGCCCGCCCTTCGATCTGCTTAACCGGTTCCATGCGCGTGCTATAGCCCGGCGCACCGGGGATGCAATATCCCCGAAGGCACAACGGTCAGTCCGTTTCAGGCGGCTCTGCCGGGGGGGCCTTGGTTGCCGCTGCCTTCTCCGCACGTTCCTTGCGCTGCGATGCATAGAGCAGCGCCGCCGCCAGTGCCGCCGATCCGATCGCTGCGCCCGCCATCGCGGCCTTGCCAGTCCAGTCGGTCTTCTTGGTCACGCATCACACTCCTTGAATCGGTGTGCGCAAGATCGGACGGGAGAGCGGCGAATGCAAGGATCAGCCAAGGTATTTCCGCAGCTTCAACCATGCATCCAGCTTGGCATCGAAACGCATGGCCGCATGGGCCGGGCTGCTGGAAGGCAGGCGCAGCACGGCGGATGCCTGCCCCTCCAAAGCCCGCTGTGCGATAGCGGCAGATTTCGCCCCGTTGCAGGCGACGCAGGCAAGCGCCGGCAGCGATGCCGCAAGCTCTGCCAGCGGATTGGCCGCTATATCGCGGATCGCCGTATCGAGGCTGCCGCGGCGCTCGGCCGATGCGATAGCATCCCACAGGCCGATGCCACGGCGCAGCAGGGCGGCAAGACGGTCTGGATACGCCAACGCCACCAGATCGACGCCGATGACCGCGCCGGTCAGCGCCCAGAACTGGTTGCGCGGGTGGGCGTAATAGCGCGCTGCGGCGAGGCTGGCCTCCCCCGGCAGGCTGCCGAGGATCAGTACGCGGGTGCGGGCATCAACAACCGGCGCGAACGATGCCTTGCGCGAAAGCGGCGGCATCAGCGGCGGACGATCAACGCCATCCGGTCACCGCTGCACCAGCGGGCTGACCCGGTCGCGTTCGCTTTCCCACTGCTGCCACTTGTCGCCAAGGCCGGGATGGTCGATCGCCCCTTCGCGCATGGCGGCGGCGGCCTGCGCGGCGGGCAAGGGCGGTAGCGGACCATTATCGCCCAGCATCAGTTCATCGCCCAGCAGGCGAAAGCCCTGTGCGGCGGGCCGGAACGCCTGGATCACGGTCATCACGCTGCTGCCGTTCTGCACCACGTCGATTACCAGAGCATCGACATCGCCGGTCGGCGTGCCGACCCGGACCTGGCGGGCAATCGCGCAATCGGGCCATGCCGCCGCCCCTCCGCCCTTGGCAAAGGCCTGTGCCGCATCATCCTGTGCCTTGGGGGTTGGTCCTTCGAAGGTCTGCAATGTGCGGCTGCCATCGCCGCGCATGCACAGCGATTGCGGCTGGTAGTGCCCTTCAGCCGGAAGGTCCGACGCGCTCCAGAAGGCGTGCGCCATCAGGAACCCGGCCAGTTGCAGCGCAGCCGTGGGCAGAAACGCCACAGGATCAGCCGATCAGCTTGCGCACGTCGGTCAACCGTCCGGTTACGGCAGCAGCGGCGGCCATGGCCGGGCTGACCAGGTGGGTGCGCGCACCCGGCCCCTGCCGCCCGACGAAGTTGCGGTTGGAGGTAGAGGCGCAGCGTTCGCCTGCGGGCACCTTGTCCGGGTTCATGCCAAGGCAGGCCGAACAGCCCGGTTCGCGCCATTCGAACCCGGCTTCGATAAACACGCGGTCCAGCCCTTCGGCCTCGGCCTGCTGCTTGACCAGCCCGGAGCCGGGCACGACGATGGCCCACTTGACCCCATCGGCCTTCTTGCGTCCGCGCAGGATCGCGGCGGCGGCGCGCATATCCTCGATCCGGCTGTTGGTGCACGAACCGATGAACACGTTCTGGATCGCCACGTCTTCCATGCGCTGCCCCGGTTCCAGCCCCATGTAGGCAAGGCTGGCGCGCGCTGCGTCCTGCTTGGAAGGATCGGCAAAGCTTTCGGGCGCGGGTACAGTGCCGGTGATCGGCAGCACGTCTTCCGGGCTGGTGCCCCAGGTGACCGAAGGCGCGATATCCGCAGCGTCGATCACCACGACCTTGTCGTAGGCTGCGCCGGGGTCGGTGGCGAGGCTGGTCCACCATTCCACCGCCTTGTCCCAGTCTTCGCCCTTCGGCGCATAGGGCCTGCCCTTGACGTAAGCGAAGGTCTTTTCATCGGGCGCGCACAGTCCGGCACGCGCGCCATGTTCGATCGCCATGTTGGAAATGGTCAGGCGACCTTCGATCGACAGATCGCGGATCACCGACCCGGTATATTCGATCACCGAACCAGTGCCGCCCGCAGCCCCCAGCACGCCGGTGATGTGCAGCACCACATCCTTGGCCGTGACACCCGGCTGAAGCTGGCCATCGACGCGCACTTCCATCGTCTTTGATTGCTTGAGCAGCAGCGTTTGCGTGGCCAGCACGTGCTCCACTTCGCTGGTGCCTATGCCAAAGGCCAGCGCGCCCAGCCCGCCGTGGCAGGCGGTGTGGCTGTCACCGCAGACAATGGTGGCGCCGGGCAGCGAAAAGCCCTGTTCCGGGCCGACGACATGGACGATGCCCTGTTCGGCATCGGCATCCCCGATATAGCGGATGCCGAATGCAGGCGCATTGCGTTCCAGCGCCTCAAGCTGCTGGGCGGATTCGGGATCGGCAATCGGCACGCGCTGGCCATCGGCAGTGCGGCGCGCGGTCGTGGGCAGGTTGTGATCCGGCACCGCCAGCGTCAGATCGGGGCGGCGCACCGTGCGGCCCGACGTGCGCAGGGATTCGAACGCCTGCGGGCTGGTGACCTCGTGGACAAGGTGGCGGTCGATATAGATCAGGCAGGTGCCATCGTCGCGCTGTTCGACAACGTGGGCGTCCCAGATCTTCTGGTAGAGTGTGCGCGGAGTGTTCGACATAGGCCAAGCGGTTAGGCCCGCCCCGCCTGCATTTCAAGCAGGAAGGGCGGGCCGGGATCACTGCCGGCGCAATTTTCTTGCGCGCCGGGCCGCGCGATCAGCCGCGGCGCCCGTCACGGTCGTGCCGTTCCTGGCGCAGCCGGACGTCGATCACCGCCACGCGGCGTTGCAGGGTGCGGTATTCGCCTGCGGAAAGACCGCGGTTGGCATAGCGGGTGTAAAGCTGCTTCACTTCACGCGCATCGCGGCGCAGCCCCTGGGCTTCGCGCACCGAGATGGTCCGGAGTGACTGCGCGCGGTCGATCCGGGTGTCGAGCTGGTAGATGTCGCGGCGGATATCGGCATTGCGAGCCGGGGTGATATAGGCCGCTTCGGCACGGTTGCCGCCGGGCAGGCGGTCGCGGTCGTGGGCCAGCGCCGGGCTGGCCGACGCGGCGGCGAGGCTGGCGAACAGGACGGCGGAAAGAACGGTCTTGCGCATGAGAAACCTCCTTGGTTGCGACTTGCCCTGATTGCCGTCGCGCGGCTGAACGGGCGTAAAACAAGCCGTCGCGCCTTTCGGGCAAAGTGTAAGAATGTGTCGCGGCGGGCGATCCACGCGTGTAAGGAAACGCCATGGAAACGCTGGTCGCCACCGCCATTGTCCTTGCCACGGTCATCGCCATGGAAGTGGTGGCCTGGGCCAGCCACAAGTACATCATGCACGCCTGGGGCTGGGGCTGGCACCGCGATCATCACGAACGCCACGACGGCGTTTTCGAACGCAACGATCTTTATGCGCTGGTCGGGGCGGCCATTTCCATCGGGTTCTTCATGCTCGGCAGCCCGCTGGTGGCAGGCGAAGGGGCATGGCCGCCTGCAACGTGGATCGGGCTGGGCGTGATGGCCTATGGCGCGATCTATGCCGTGGTGCACGATGGGCTGGTGCACCAACGCTGGTTCCGCTGGGTGCCCCGGCGGGGCTATGCCCGGCGGCTGGTCCAGGCGCACAAGCTGCACCACGCCACGCTGGGCAAGGAAGGCGGGGTCAGCTTCGGCTTTGTCTTCGCGCGCGATCCGGCGGTGCTGAAACAGGAACTGCGCGTGCAGCGTGAACGCGGCATCGCCGTGCTGCGCGAAGCGGTGGAGTGATTACGCCACCGCAGCAACACGCCGCGTGGCAAGGCGAGCGTTGAACCAGCGAGTCACGGGCCTTTCAAACAGGGCGTGCAGCGCAGCGGCGGCCAGCAGCGAAGCCACAATCATGCCCAGCGCAAACGCCCACGCCTGCGCCGGTCCATACGGCAGACGAAAATGCCGCCAGACGAACTGCGCCACCATCAGCAAGGGCATGTGCACCAGATACAGCGCATAGGACACGTCACCGCCCCAGTTCCACAGCGGCGCGGCAGGCAGGCGGCAAGGCCCCAGCACGGCAGCGGACAGCACCAGCCATCCGGCCACGCCCCAGGTGGCTGTCCGGTTCCATCCGGCGTTGCCTGCGCCCGGCCCGGCCCAGTCTGGCAGGACCAGCGCAACCGCCAGCGCCAGCAGCGCCAGCCGCAGCGGTGCGGAAAGCCGCACCCCGTGCCCATGGAGCAGCGCGATGCCCATGCCGCCTGCGAACTCCAGCACGATCGGGTCGGTCCAGTAGGCCAGTGGTTGCGGCAATGTCAGGGCCATTCCGCATGCCACCGCTACCGCCAGCACCGCAGCCACCCGCGCCACTGTAATCTGCGGCCGGGCGGCAAGGCACAGCGCAAACACGGCATAGAACAGCATTTCATAGTTCAGCGTCCAGCCAACTTCGAGCGGCGGCACCATCCGGCCATGGGCGGTTACCGATGGATAGGGCAGGAAGGCAAAGCCATGGACGATGCCCGCCAGGTCGCTCGCCGGACCGAAACGCCAGCCCCATGCAACGACGAAGCCAAGCATCAGCCAGTACAGCGGCACGATACGGATGATCCGGCGCATGGCGAATTGTCGCCGCGCCAAGGCGAGGTTCGCGCCAGAAGGAAGGCCCCGCCGTGCGGCGTGGATCATGACAAAACCGGAAATGGCAAAGAACAGATCTACCCCGAAGGCGCTGCGATCCAGCCACAGGGGCCGGGGCAGTTCGTGCCCCAGATAGCGGCCAAGGTGATAGGCATAGATCTCTGCATGGCCGACCAGCACCGCGAACGCGGCCAGCAGGCGGAGCGCCTGAACCGGCACGATGCGCTTGCTATCCCCGTCCACGCCCCGGCCTTTCTGCGCGGGCGATCATTCGGGCCGGGTCCATATCCACGTGCCGGTTATACCCATGACCGCCGCCGGGATCAGCACCCACGGCCAGCCCGCCGTCAGCGCCGTCACACCCACGCCAAACGCCATTGCCGCCAGAGCGCCCTGCTTGGCCCGGCGCGAAATCGCCCGGCGTTCGCGCCACTGCCGCAAGGGCGGACCATAGCGCGGATGGTCAAGCAGGCGCTGCTCCCACGCCGGGTTGGACCGCGCAAAGCAGAAAGCCGCCAGCAGCAGGAACGGCACGGTCGGCAGGATCGGCAAGAACGCCCCCACCGCGCCCAGCGCCACGCAGATCAGGCCGCCCGCCAGATAGAGATGGCGGCGCACGGATCGCCTCAGTCTGCTGCCGCGATGCGCGCGGCATGTTCGCGCACCAGCGCGATCATGTTGGGCACGCCCTGGGTGCGGTTGGAGGACAACTGCTTTTTCAGGTCAAACGGGGCGAGCGCGGCGGCGATGTCGGTTGCCGCAACTTCGGCTGCGGGGCGGTCCTGCACGGCGGCCAGCACCAGCGCGACGATGCCCTTGGTGATCGCGGCGTTGCTGTCGGCCAGAAAGTGCAGGACGCCCCCCGCTGCTTGCGTGGGATAGACCCAGACGCTGGCCGAACAGCCGCGCACCAGCGTGGCATCGGTTTTCAGCGCGTCGGGCATCGCTTCCAGTTCCCGGCCGAGTTCGATCAGCAGGCGGTACCGTTCATCGCCATCGAGGAACATGTACTCTTCAAGGATATCGTCAAGGCTGCGCATGGCGCCGCTCTAACGCCGTGCGCCGCGCGCGTCCATCGCCTGCGCGGCGATCAGCCCCAAAGACCACCGGGCCGGGTCAGTGCAAAATAGAGCACATAGAGCCAGGAAAGCACACCGTGCACCGAAGCCCAGAGGATAGATTTGTTAGGCCGTAAACGCATAAACCACACCGTCGAGGTTTGAGGCAAAACGGCCAGGTGCAAGGAAGGAGGGCGCAGGAATATGTCGATATTTCAAGCCCGACTGACACGGCAGATGGTCGTTTTGGTCAAATCCGTAGGACGTCGAAATGACTTCCATCTCGAACCAAGCCGCCCTTGGAAGGGCAACCAGCCCTCCCAGCGGGCGCCTTGGCCCGATATGTTCGTCATTTCGACGCCTCGACGGTGTGGTTTATGCGTTTACGGCCTAATGCTCCACGAAATCGCCACGGCCAGCGCGCTGCCCAGCCCGATCCCGGCCTTGGCGGCACCGTGGGCCTGCTTGCTCACAGGTCGACTCCGGCGGCAATCGCTTCAAGGCGGCGCAACCGTTCGCGCAGGTCGGCCAGTTCGATCAGGCTCGCGGCATCGCCGGTATCGGCGCGTTCCAGTTCCAGGCGTTTGAAGGCCAGCCAGCCTGCCCAGCCGCGCAAGGCAGCCAGCGCGATCATGGCAAGACCTGCAAGACCGGCAATGGCAAAGACAAGATCCGAACTCATGGCGGCAACTCCCTTGCAGGGTGGGGGTTTACTGATCGCGCAGCGATTCGATCTCGCGCGAAAGGCGGCGGGTTTCGCCATCGTCGGTGGCGATGCGTTCCAGCACTTCCAGCCGCTTGCGCAGATCGGCCACTTCGCGTTCCAGCGCGGCGGTATAAGCCGGATCGGCGCCCGGCAGGTCATGCTGCCCGCTGCCACCGTGGCGGTTGCGGTGCATGCGGACATTGGCAAAGGCGATGATGGCCACAATGGCCACGATGGCGCTCCAGAAACTCATGCGGTCTTGGTCCTCAATTGATCCCGGTGCCGCGCAGATCCTCGATCCTTGCGGCCAGATCGGCGTTGCGTTCGGTGGCGATGCGTTCCAGCACGCGCACCCGCTGTTCCAGACGTTCGGCGTTGGCGGCGTATTGTGCCGCCTTTTCCGCCGTTTGCAACGAAAGCAGTTCCAGCTCCCGCTCGCGCAGGGCCAGCCGCCGCTTGTGCGCATCGCCCAGCAGCCCGGCGATCACCGGCACCACCACCAGCAGAAACGCCAGCGCCAGCATCGTGGCCCCGCTCACGACGCCCTCCCGTCAGCCAGCGCGGCGCTATCGCGGCGCAGGGCTTCGATCTGGCTGGCGGTGTCGAAGCCGCGGTCGGTGACGATGCGTTCCAGCACGCGCACGCGCTCTTCCAGTTCGCGGGTATGGGCGGCGTATTGCGCGGCTTTTTCGGCGCTGAGTTCGGCGGTCGCGCGGACCTGCATTTCGGCGATCGTGCGGCGGTGGCGGGTCCAGATCGCCAGCATCGGGATACAAAGCGCCAGGATCGGGATCATCAGGGCAAGTTGGTCGGGTCCCATCGGTTTCAGTCCCCCTCAGGACGGCTTGATGTACGCGTAAGGGCGGTTCAGCGCAGCTTTTCGATCTCGGCCGAAAGGCGCGGATTTCCGTTGACGTAGAAGTTTTCGACTTCGGCCAGACGGCGGTCGATATCGCGGAAGCTGGCGCGCACTTCACGCGCGGTGCGGGCGGGCGACTGCCGCACGCGTTGCCAGAACTGGGCTTCATCGCGGTCGGAATAGAGGAACGCAGGCTTGCGGCTGGTGATCATGGCGATGGCGAAATAGGCCAGAAACGGCCAGCCCATCGAAAAGGCCAGGATCAGGAAACCAAGCCGGACCCACAGGGAATCGACTCCGGTGTAATCGGCAATCCCGGCGCAGACGCCCAGAACCTTGCCGTTGACCTTGTCGCGGTAAAAGCGGGTGCGCGGGCTGTTCACTTCGAGATCCCCTTCTTTTCGGCAAGCATGCGATCAAGTTCGCGCAGCTTCTGGTTGTCGATTTCGCGGTCGTGCACGATGCGCGGTGCGCTGAACTCAGGATTGTCGGCAGCGACAAGGCGCTCGACGGTATCCATCCGTTCATCAAGGCGGCGGGCAAGCTGGTACAGCTCTTCCAGCAGCGCCTCGTCGCCGGTCGTCAGTGTGGCGGCGGTTTTCCACTTGGTGATGTAGTGCAGGATCAGCCAGGGCAGGCCGACGAAGATGGAAATGACGGCGGTCAGCGGAATCAGATCTTCCATGGTCTTACCCCTCCTTGCCGAGCGCGCGCTTCATGGCTTCAAGCTCTTCGTCGATCTTGTCCTGCCCGGCGAGCGCGGCGATTTCATCGGCCAGCGACTGCTTTTCGGTGCCATCGGCCAGCCCCAGCGCATCGGCACGGCCTTCGGCATAATCGACGCGGCGTTCGAGCTGGTCGAAGCGGGCCATCGCCTCGTCTACCCGCTCGCTGGCCAGCAGCGTGCGCAGGCGGACGCGGTTTTCGGCGCTTTCGAGCCGCGCCGCGATAGCGGTCTGGCGGCTGCGGGCTTCGCGCAGGCGCGTCTGCAGCTTTTCGATATCCAGTTCATAGGCCCGCATCGCATCGTCAAGCACGGCGATTTCGGTCCTGAGCTGTTCGGCCATGTCGGCCGCCTTCTTCTTTTCGACCAGCGCGGCGCGGGCAAGGTCTTCCCGATCCTTGGACAGGGCAAGCTGCGCCTTTTCCGACCAGTCGGCCTGCAAGCGATCGAGCTTGGCGACGTGGCGGCCCATTTCCTTTTGATCGGCAATGGTCCGCGCAGCAGAAGCGCGCACCTCGACCAGCGTTTCTTCCATTTCCATGATGATCATGCGGATCATCTTTGCCGGATCATCGGCCTTGTCCAGCAAGTCATTGAAATTGGCGGCAATGATGTCACGCGTGCGGGAAAAGATGCCCATCAGGTTCACTCCGGGGGTAAAGGTTGTGCGCGATTGACCGCTGGCGCTTCTGGCCAGACGCAATTGTTCGAGTTCGGCGTCGAGCCGCGTGGTACGGCGGCCTTCGCCGCGGTCGGGCCGGATCGGGGTGAGGTCGTCGGTCATGCAAGTTCGCCGGTAATGGCCGCGCTCGACGCCATGACCGCCGGCACGGCATCGACCTGCTGGTTCAGCGCGAAGCAGCACAGGACCGCCATTGCCCCGATGCTGGCAAGGCTGGCGCGTCCGAGCGAGGTGGCAAAGAAGCTGGCGGTGTACATGGCAAAACCCTTTGGTGGATGATGCGGCGCGGTGGCCGGGATTGTTCATGGATTAGCAAGGGGTGTGCCAAATAGCCTGGTGCAAGGATTTCCCGCCTTTTTCGCCGCGAACCTCTATTTCAGCATTGGGAAATATTGCCGCACCTTGGGAAAATGCGCTATTGATTGGGGATGGATCGGGAAGTTCAGTTCATCGGGCAATCGGGCGCGTTCCTTGACGCCGTTGAACGTGCCAGCCGCGCCGCGCCGATGCGCCGGCCCGTGCTGGTGATCGGGGAACGCGGCACCGGCAAGGAACTGATCGCCGAACGCCTGCACCGCCTGTCTCCGCGCTGGACCGAACCGCTGGTGACCATGAACTGCGCCGCCCTTCCCGAAACGCTGATCGAAGCCGAGCTGTTCGGCCATGAAGCGGGCGCCTTTACCGGGGCAACCCGCGCCCGGACGGGCCGTTTTGAAGAAGCGGACAAGGGCACGCTGTTTCTTGATGAGCTCGGCACGCTGTCCATGGGTGCGCAGGAACGCCTGCTGCGCGCGGTGGAATACGGCGAAGTCACGCGCATCGGATCAAGCAAGCCGATCCGGGTGGACGTGCGCATCGTCGCCGCCACCAACGAAGACCTGCCCCGCATGGCCGAACAGGGCCGTTTCCGTGCCGACCTGCTGGACCGGTTGAGCTTCGAGGTTATCACCCTGCCGCCCTTGCGCGTGCGCGAAGGCGATATTGCGGTACTGGCCGACTATTTCGGGCGGCGCATGGCGGCGGAACTGGACTGGGACGCCTGGCCGGGCTTTGCCGAACCGACCCAGAAGGCGATGGAAGAATACCCATGGCCCGGCAACGTGCGCGAACTGCGCAACGTGGTGGAACGCGCGGTCTATCGCTGGGACGACCCTTCCACGCCGATCGCCCACGTCCAGTTCGATCCGTTCGACAGCCCGTGGAAGCCGATCGCGCCACCCCGCCCTGCGTCTGACGCCGCACCCGGACACGCCTCGCCCGCGCCGCGCCTTCACGCCGCGCCTGACCTTGATGGTGTGACCGACCTGCGCGGCGCGGTCGACGCGCATGAACGCGCCATTCTGGAACACCATCTTGGCCGCAACCGCTACAACCAGCGGCAGACCGCCAAGGCGCTGGGGCTGACCTATGACCAGTTGCGCCACTGCATGAAGAAGCACGGACTGACCGAAAAGGGCGCGGCATGATGCCGGAGGAAATCTGGTTTCGGAAATGGCTGTGGAGCTATGTGCCGGTCCACTGGAAAGGGCTGGTGCTGATTTTCGCCACGGTCGTTGCGGTACTGACCAGTTTTGCCGGTCTGGTGATTCTTGCCGATGTGTTCAACTGGCCCGCGCTGGCCTTTACCATCCCGGTGCCGTTTGCCTTCATCGTGCTGCGCGCACTGGCGATCGCACGGCGGCATAGCTGCTGATCCGGGGTGGCGTTGCGAACGCCTGCGCCGGGAGGAATCGGCTGCGCCCCCTTTGCACCGTGGCGTGAAACGCCCTAACGCCGCCGGACCATGGCCCTCACCCGCCTGACCTTGCGCGATTTCCGCAACCATGCCGCCACGCGGCTTGAAGGTGCGCGCGCGTTCAACGTGCTGATCGGGGAAAACGGCGCGGGCAAGACCAACGTGCTCGAAGCGATCAGCCTGCTGGCGCCGGGGCGCGGCTTGCGGCGCGCGCAGCCCGCCGAAATGGCCGGACGGTCCGGGCCGGGGGGCTTTGCCGTGGCGGCGGATCTGGAAGACGGGGCGCTGCATCTGGCGACCGCTACCGATCCTGCCACGCCCAACCGGCGCACGGTGCGCATCAACGGCGCGGAAGGCCCGGCGGCGCGGCTGGCGGAATGGCTTTCGATCACCTGGCTGACCCCTGCGATGGACCGGCTCTTTGCCGAAAGCGCCGGATCGCGGCGGCGCTTTCTGGACCGGCTGGTGCTGGCGCGCGATCCCGGTCATGCCCGCAACGCCACGCGCTATGAAACCGCGCTGCGCGAACGCAACCGCCTGCTGGGCGCGGCGGACGATCCCGATCCGCTGTGGCTTGACGGGATCGAAGCGCAGATGGCGGAAAGCGGCGCGGCCCTCGCCACATCGCGCGCGGCGCTGGTCGCAGACCTTGGCAAGGTGCTGGAAACCGTGCCGGAACACCCCTTTGCCCGGCCCGCTCTGGCCTATGCCAGCGAGGTGCCGCGCGACGCCGGGGCGTTACGCGCGGCGCTACGCGAAGGGCGGCGGCGCGAGCGCGTGGCCGGGCGCAGCCTGACCGGCCCCCACCGCGACGATCTGGCCGTTACGCTGGCCGCCAAGAACGCTCCGGCTGGCGATTGTTCGACGGGCGAACAAAAGGCCATGCTGATCGCCATCGTACTGGCGCACGCCGAGCTTGCAGGCGGCGAAAGACCGCGCCTGCTGTTGCTTGACGAGATCGCCGCCCACCTTGACCCGGTCCGCCGTGCCGCGCTGTTCGAACGGCTGGCGCACAGCGGCGCGCAAGTGTGGATGACCGGGACCGAAATCGCCCCCTTTGCTGAAATCGCCGGGGCGAGCGCGGTGTGGAGTGTCCGGGACGGAGCGGTTACGGCGCTGTCGCAGCCTTGAGCGCCTGCGCCACCTGACCTTGCGTGGCAGCGACGATCCGCTCCACCCCTTGCGCGTTAGGGTGGATATTATCGTCCAGCATCAGCGCCTTGTTGCCTATCACGGGTTGCAGGAAGAACGGCACGAGCCCGGCCTTATGCTGCTTTGCAAGTTCGGGCCAGATCGCATTGAACTGGCGGGCATAATCTTCTCCCATATTCGGTGCGGCCAGCATCCCGGTCAGCACTGCCGGAATACCCCGCCGGTCCAGTTCGGTCAGGATCGCGTCAAGGTTGGCGCGGGTTTCGGCAGGCGGCAATCCACGCAGCATGTCGTTCCCGCCAAGGCCGACCAGCGCCAGCACCGGCTTTATCGGCTGGTTGTCAAGCGTGAACGCCAACCGCTGCAGGGCCGCCGCCGTGGTATCGCCCGAAACCCCGGCGTTGACCACACGTGCGGGCGTTCCGGCCGCGTTCAGGGCCACTTCGAGGCGCGTCGGGTAGCCTTCACCGGGGTTCAGGCGATACCCGGCATAAAGGCTGTCGCCAAACGCCAGGATCACCGGAGCGTCCGCAGGCACCGGCATGCTGGCCTGCGTCGCGGCAGGGACCGGATCGGGCGCCTTTTGCCCGGAACAGGCAGTTATCAGCGCCATGGCGGAAAAAAGGGTGGCGGTTGCAATCAGGCGGCGCATTGAAACTCCTTGCCCGCGCCCCCAAGTGCCGGTTGCGCGCTTTGCGCTATCTATGCCACCTGAGGCCCGTGACAAGCACCCCCCAATCGCCATACCCCGACGCGGTTATCGCCGCGCAGGGCCTGACCCTCGCACTGGGCAGCGGCGATGCCCGCGTGGATATCCTGCGCGGCATTGCCTTGCGCATTGCCGCCGGGGAAACCGTTGCCCTGCTTGGCCCTTCGGGTTCGGGCAAATCGTCACTGCTGGCGATTCTCGCAGGTCTGGAACGCGCCAGTGGCGGAACGCTGCACGTTGCCGGTGCCGATTTTACCGCTCTGGACGAAGACGGCCTTGCCGCCGCGCGGCGCGGGCGCATCGGCATTGTCTTGCAGGCGTTCCACCTCCTGCCGACCATGACCGCCCTGGAAAACGTTGCCACGCCGCTGGAACTGGCAGGCATGGCCGATCCCATGGCGCGGGCGCAGGCGGAACTGGATGCCGTCGGGCTGGGCCATCGCCTGCATCATTATCCGGCGCAGCTTTCGGGCGGGGAACAGCAGCGCGTGGCGATTGCCCGCGCACTCGCCCCGCGTCCCGCCATCCTGTTTGCCGATGAACCGACCGGCAATCTTGACCATGCCACCGGCGAGGCTGTGGCCGATCTTCTTTTCGCCCGCGCGCACGAGGCCGGCGCGACTTTCATCATGGTGACGCATGACGAGGCACTGGCCGCGCGCTGTGGCCGCATCGTTCGGCTGGGCGATGGCCTGATCGTGGCGGACAGCGCGGCGTGAGGCTTGGCTGGCGCAGCGCCTGGCGGCTGGCCCGGCGCGGGCTGGACTGGCGCTTCAGAGGCCTGCGCCTGCTGCTGGTGTGTCTGGTGCTGGGCACTGCGGCGCTTTCCGCCATCGGCACGCTGACCGGCGCGATCGAGCGTGAACTGGCCGTGCGCGGGCAGGAGATGCTGGGCGCGGACCTTGAGTTCACGCTGGCCGCGCGCCAGCCTTCGCCAGCCGAACAGGCGGCAATCGCCGCGCTGGGCGATCTTTCGCAAGGCGCGCGGATGCAGGCCATGGCCGTGGTGCCGGGCGCACAGCCGCGCACCACCCCGGTCGAACTGAAAGCAGTGGACGGGAAATGGCCGCTCTATGGCGCGTTCACGCTGGAGGGCGGACACCATGCAGGCGCACCGCCGGGGTTGACGGCATGGATTGCACCGGGGGTAAGCGATCGGCTGGGGGTCAAGCCGGGCGACCGGCTGCAGGTCGGCAAGGCTACGCTGACCGTGGGCGGCGTGATCGGCAGCGAACCGGATCGGCTGGCTGAAGGCTTTGCCCTTGGCCCCACCGTAATCATCAACACCTCCGCGCTGGAGCAGACCGGGCTGGTTCAGCCCGGCTCGATGGTCCGCACCAAGCTTCGCCTGAAGCTGCCGCAGGGCGCCGATCCCGTGGCGCTGGGCGAGGCCATGAAAGCCCGGTTCCCGCTGGCTGGATACGAAGTGCGCACCCGCGACAAGGCTTCGCCGGGGCTGGACCGTTTCGTTTCGCGCATGGGGCAGTTTCTGGTGCTGGTGGCGCTGGCGGCGCTGGCGATTGCCGGTATCGGCATCGGCAACGGGGTCGGTTCCTATCTGGAGGCCCGGCGCGGCAGCATCGCCACGCTGAAGATCCTTGGCGCGTCGAGCGCCGACATCGCGCGCATCTTCCTGCTGCAACTGGCGGCCGCATCGGCGCTGGCGATCATCGCCGGGCTGGCCATTGGCGTGGGCATCACGCCACTGCTGGGCCGGGCGTTGCAAGGGCTTTTGCCGATCGAGCCGGGCTTCGTCGTCGATGGCGGGGCGCTGGCGCTGGCGGCGGCTTATGGCGCCCTGATTGCGCTGACCTTCGCCGCGCCGCCGCTGGTGCGCGCACGCGATTTTCCGGCGATGGCGCTGCTTCGCGCACGCGTCAGTCCCTTGACGGCGCAGTGGCGCGCTGCGGCCCTGCCGGTGGCGCTGGGCATAGGCGGAATTGCCGCGCTGGCCGTGACAACCGCGCCGCAAAAACTGTTGGCCGCCGGGTTTCTGGGCGGCGCAGCGGCGCTGTTCGCGGCACTGTCCGCGCTCGGCTGGGGCCTGACCCGGCTGGCGGCGCGCCTCCCCCGGCCGCGCGGAACAATTGCACGCATGGCGCTGGGCAACCTGCACCGCCCCGGCGCGCAGACATCTGCGCTGGTCGTCGCGCTGGGCTTCGGCCTTGCCGCCTTTGTCCTGCTGGCGGCGGTACAAACCAGCCTCGATGCCAACATTGCCCGCCGGGTGCCCGACCGTGCGCCCGATTACTTCGTGCTGGATTTGCCGCGGACCCGGCTGGCCAGCTTCGAACAGGTGGTCAACGACGCCGCGCCCGGCGCCTCCGTCCGCACCGTGCCTGCCTTGCGCGGCACCATCGTCGCTTATGGCCCGGCCGATGCGATGATCCGGGTTGCCGATCTCAAGGAGATTCCCGACAACGCCTGGCCGCTGCGGGGCGATCGCGGGCTTACCTATGCCGCCAGCCTGCCCGAAGGCAACGTGTTGACACAAGGCGCGTGGTGGCCCGCAAACTACAGCGGCGAACCGCTGGTGTCCGTCGACGATGACTTGCGCGATGTGCTGGGCCTCAAGCTGGGCGATCGTATCGCGGTTTCGATTCTGGGCGTGGAACGCGGCGCACGGATTGTATCGTTCCGGCGGATCGACTGGGATTCGATGGGCTTCAACTATGTCCTGGTGTTCAGCCCCAATGCGATTGCCGATGCGCCGCACAACCTTGCGGCCACCATCAGCCTGCCTGCTGGCGCGCGCACCGCAACCGTCCGCCGGGCCATCCTTGGCGGGCTGGTCAAGGCGCTGCCATCAAGCTCGGTCATCGAAATCGGACCAGTCCTGGGCCAGGCACGCGCGATCCTGGCGCAGATGAGCACCGCAATCCTTGCCGCCGCCAGCGTGGCGATTCTGGCCGGCATGGCAGTGCTGGCGGGCGCGATTGCCGCCGCCCGCGAAGCCAGAACCTATGACAGCGTGATCCTGCGCGTGCTGGGCGCCAGCCGCCGCCAGTTGCTGGCGCTGGTGCTCGCCGAATATGGCCTGCTGTCCGCCCTGCTGGCGGGCGTTGCGCTGCTTCTGGGCAGCGCGGTGGCGTGGGGGGTGATCGTGCTGCTGTTCGATTTCGACTGGCTGCCTGACTGGCCCCGCATCCTGATGGTGCTGGGCGCGGGGACCGGGCTGGTCATGGCGCTGGCCACAGCCGGGTCGATCGGGCTGCTGCGAACACGACCGGCCCAGGTATTGCGCGAACTTTAGGCCGTAAACGCATGAACCACACCGTCGAGGTTTGAGGCAAAACGGCCAGGTGCAAGGAAGGAGGGCGCAGGAATATGTCGATATTTCAAGCCCGACTGACGCGGCAGATAGCCGTTTTGGTCAAATCCGAAGGACGTCGAAATGACTTCCATCTTGAACCAGGCCGCCCTTGGAAGGGCAACCAGCCCTCCCGGCGGGCGCCTTGGCCCGATAGGTTCGTCATTTCGACGCCTCGACGGTGTGGTTTATGCGTTTACGGCCTAAGAAAATACGTCCGCTGAAGTGGGATCCTTGGGATCGACACCAAAGCGGTTCGGCCCGCGCGTGCCATCAAGGCACATGAAGATGAACACGATCAGGCCACCGACATAGGGAATGAAGCCAAGCAGGACCATCCAGCCCGACTTGTCCTGATCGTGGAAACGGCGCACCTGAACAGCGATGGAAGGGATAAGGCTGCCCAGGACGAACACGCCCAGCAACGCCGCGCCAAGCCAGAACAGCGGACCGGCATCGGCTTCGCCACCTTCATCCAGCGACATTCCGCCCGCCAGCATCAGCCCCATGCACACAAATGTGACGATCACCGAGAACAGCACGAACATCCAGTATTCCTTGCGCCGCGAACGCCCCGAAAAATCGGCATAGCGGCGATACGGCATCAGCATCCATTCCATCGCTCTTCCCCCTTTTGCAAACAGCGACAGAGCACCACGAAACCGCCCCGGCGGCAAGCCCTGTCGCCCCCGATACGGTTAGGCAGGCCTAGTTCCCGACGAGCACGAAAGGCGCCCAGGTGGCCGGATGCGCGCCGCCGGGCACCTTGCGGTCGCGCAGCACAGCCACCTGCGCGCGGCGCAGCGCCTCCGCCCGCGTCAGCCCTCTGCCCGTGCCCTTGAGCGTATCGAGCGTCAGGCGACTGGCCACATCATCGCGCACCGGCCAGTGCGACAGGAGCAGCGAGCGTGCGCCCGCCGCCACGAACGCGCGGGCAAGGCCGGAAAAAGTCGGCGCGCTTTCCCCTTCGCCCGCGCTGGTATCGCAGGCGGAAAGGATCACCCAGTCGGCATCAAGCCGCAGCTTGGCAATTTCCGATGCGGTCAGCAGGCCATCGTCGGCGTCGGTCGCAATGGCGGGCGGGGTCAGAACCAGCGCGGGTTCCAGCAGATCGCGGAACGCCCCGCCAACCAGCCCGTGCGTGGCAAAAGCAATGACGCTGACCGTATCAAGCCGCGCGGCCTTGACCGCCGTTTCCGTTGCCTGCGCACCGATCAGCAGCGATGGACTGCCGGTAAAGGCCCCGGCCATGCGGCGCAGCTCGCCCTCCGCGCCAGGCAGACTGGCCAGTTCGCGCAAGGCCCGCGTGCTGGTATCGCCCGACCGCAGCAGCGGGGCGGAACGGGTGGCAAGGCGCACCGGCCCCCCCAGCAGCGGCGCGCCGATTCCGGCAAAGGTTGCCACCGCTTCGCCACGCGGCCGTTGCGGCACAGGCACGGCCGCGAGCGGCACCGACACGGCATGGTCCAGCGCCAGCCAGTGCGTGCGGCGCAAGGCAGCCGGTGAATCGTCAGCCCCCTTGGGCGCCTGCGTTACCAGTGCGGAAAACGGCAGCGCGGCAAGGCTGCCGGTGGCAAGGATTCGCAGGTCGTCCATGCCCTTGATCGCATCACGCACCGGTTGCGGGAACAGCGTCTGGTAAAGCCGCCACGCGGAGGTCCGGTCGAACGCCCCCTCCCCGGCGTTGGCCAGACCGTTGTCGATCGACCCGCGCAGCCGCTGTTCAAGATCCAGCAACGCGCGCGGCGCGATGGCCGACGATGCGACTACGGCCTTGTCCTGCGTGATGGCAACGATCAGCAGGCCATCCTCATCCTGCCCATAGAGCACCATGGCCTGCCCTTTGCCCAGCGACTTCTGCGCATCGCCAAGGCTCGCCGGTTCAACCGCCGTTTGCATTGAATAGCCCGGCACCAGCTTGGCGAGACGCGCATCCTCCTCACGAATCTTTGCGTCGATCCCGGCCAACTGGCGATTGATCTCTTCAACAGTGTCGCCCTTCCCGGCGGCGACCTGAGCATTGAGCGTGCGGCGCAGGCGGGCACCATCGGCAGCGAGCGACTGATATCGCCGGATGGCCTCAGTCGCTTCGGGATTGTCGGACGCGCGCAGCATCGCGAGACTCGACATGGCACTTTGCAGATCGCCGAGATTGGCAAGTTGCAGAGCTTCGAAGGCCTGTGCCGGATCACCCGCCGCCATGGCAAGGCGCGCGTGCTGGACGAACAGGAAATGGTACTGCTCGGCCAGCCGCGTCACTTCGCTGCGGGGCGTAGCGCGGTCGAGAAGGCGGGCGCGAGCGGGGGCCAGTGCTTTGGCTGCACGCGCAAGCGCAGATTTCGTATCGCCGCGTGCTGATTCAATCAGTGCGTCATAGAGTACACCGCCGATGCGCCGGGGGCTCGTTTCAAGAGCGCGCGTTGCGTAAGCTGCGTTTGCATGGTCGAGCAGGCTTTTCGCTTCCGCCTGCCGGTTGGCATACAGGAGTTCGCGTGCGAGATTTATCTCCGCGAAAAGGACATCAGGATGTTCGGGCGAAGGTGCCCGCTCCCGGCCTAGCCGCACGGCCTTTTCGCGCAGTGCCAACGAACCAGCCTGATCACCGCGCCAGCGCCTCACACGAGCGAATTGACCTATCGCCGTGGTTACAAGGGCGGGCTGTCCGGGCATGACGGATCTCTCGAATATCTCCGCGCCGCGTTCATAGAAGGGGTAGGCTGCGTCCCGCTGGCCGGAATTGTCGAGCGCGAAACCCAGCGCCTCGACCGTGAAGCCCAGTTGCGGATCGTCAGGGTCCAGTACTTTGCTGCGCTGGTCGAGCACTTTCCGCAGGATGGGTATCGACTGGGTGAACAACCCGTTGTCGTTGTAGACCGATCCAAGCCGATTGAGCGCGGCCATCGTGACCCGGTGATCGTCCCCCAGATGCGTCTCAGCCCAGACCAGCGCCTCGCGCGCCGGTTCGATGGCTCCGGTGCTGTCACCGGTCGTGCCGAGCAGGGCGGAGAGGCTTATCCCGAATTCCGCAGGCAGTTCGACATCCCGGCCAGAAATGGTCGCGGACACTGCGCGGCTGATCTCATACGCCTCGCGTATCTTCGGGATGGCTACGAGTGGCTGGCCGCGCTGGAAATCGATCAGCCCAAGACCGTACTGGGCTGACGCATATGCTATGGACCTGCGCCCAGCCGTTCGCTCAGCCATTGCACGGGCGCGAGAAAGGAAATCTTCCGCCTCGTCGTTTCGTCCGAGACCGGAAAGTGTCGAGCCGATAGCATCGAGTAATCGAGCACGCTCGACCGATTCTGATTGTGATGCCCCTGCCATCACCGTGTCCGCTTGCAGTAGAATTGGCAGTGCTTCATCATAGCGGTCGAGCGCATAAAGCGCATGGGCCTTGGCGAGTTTGGCATTCGCAAGATCAGTTTGATCTACATCACGATGCTTGACCGCTTCGGTTAGCACAGCATCAATTTTTGCAAGCGCCTCAGACGGGCGATATCCAGTATCCAGTGCACTTATTGCCCGCAGATCTTCGGCAAGTGCCTGCAGAGAAGCAGAGGCAACCGGACGCTCACGATAATCTGAGGAATAGCAAGGCGTTGATGCGGCACCCAAAAGAATGGCGATCGACAGAAATCTCACCATTACACCATTCCGATAATTTAGGTCGCCTTCTCAATTTCTTACGAAAAAATCACCGTGTGTAAATGCTATTGTTTAACGCGGCCGTCCAACAAGAACCCTGCCTTTGACGGCCTGCGCCGCTTGAACCGACATAGCTGAATAAATCATTGCCATTGTCGATCAGTGGATTTCTACCCTAAACTCAATGACCGCCTAGGCAGCATTAGGCTATTTTATTGATTGAGGCCGTAAACGCATAAACCACACCGTCGAGGCGTCGAAATGACGAACATGTCGGGCCAAGGCGCCCGCCGGGAGGGCTGGTTGCCCTTCCAAGGGCGGCTTGGTTCGAGATGGAAGTCATTTCGACGTCCTTCGGATTTGACCAAAACGGCCATCTACCGCGTCAGTCGGGCTTGAAATATCGCCATATTCCTGCGCCATCCTTCCTTGCACCTGGCCGTTTTGCCTCAAACCTCGACGGCGTGGTTTATGCGTTTACGGCCTAATTGCAGAGTTTTCCAGAACGCAGCGAGCATCACTTCAGCCAGCCCGCTTCACGATACCACGCCGCCGTGGCATGCAGGCCCATGCGGGTTTCCACTTGCGGGGTCCAGAGCGAAGGCGGGGGCATTGCGTTGGCGCTTACCCGCCAGTCGGGGTGGCACATGTAGCCAACGCGGTCGGGGGTAAGCTTTGCTGCGCCCTTGCGGAACCGCCCGTCGAGCGCCGCCCCGATGCGCAGCGCGCGGGCGGGCAGGTTCAGCGCGAACACCCGTTTTCCCACGGCCATGCCGATCGCCCTGGCCATAGCATTGTGGCTCCAGCCGCCCGGCGTGCCGTCGTCCGGCTCGAAGGTCTTGTGAGTCACATCCTCTCCGCCGGGGATCAGCGCCAGAAGCAGCCGGGCCAGGTCGTTGACATGGATGATCGAAAGATGCCCCTGTGGCGGCAACGGAACGATACCCCGCCGCGCCAGCTTGAACAGTTCGAACATCTCGGTATCGCGCGGGCCATATACCGCAGGCGGACGCACCACGGTCCAGTCCATGCTGCTGGCCTTCACCACCTTTTCGCCACGCAGTTTCGACTGGCCATAGGCGGAAAGCTGCGGTTCGCGGGCGGAAAGCGAGGAGACGTGGACAAAGCGCGGCACCCCGGCATCAAGCGCGGCGTTGACGACGTTGAGCGTGCCCCACACGTTGCCTTCGTCAAACCCCGCCGCATCGGGCGCATTGACCACACCGGCAATGTGCAGGACCACGCTGGCCTTGCCCACCAGCCGGGCCAGCGCGCGTTTGTCCGCCAGATCGCCCTGCACCCATTCCACACCGGCGCGGGCTTCCTGCGGGCGCCGGGCCAGCGCGCGCACTTCGATCCCTGCACGCCCCGCAAGGTCCAGCACGGCCTGGCCAACGAACCCGGTCGCTCCGGTGATCGCCAGCAGTTCTGCCGCCATTACAACAGCACCATCTGGTCGCGGTGAATCAGTGCGGAACGCGGGGCATAGCCCAGCAGCGCCTCGTGTTCGCGGCTGTGGCGGCCCATCAGCCGGCCGCATTCCACCGCATCGTATTCGCACAGACCGCGCGCCAATGTCTGCCCGTCAGGGCCGATCACCGCAATCGCATCCCCGCGCTGGAACGTGCCATCGACAGCGGTCACGCCAGCAGCCAGCAGGCTGGACCCGCGCGCAAGGGCAGACGCGGCTCCGGCATCGACATGCACGCTGCCGCGCATACGCAGCTTGCCGCCCAACCAGGCCTTGCGAGCCTGCTTGCGCCCGCGCGGCAGGAACAGCGTGCCACGGTCGGCACCAACCGCAGCGGCAATCGGCGCCACGGGCTGGCCGTCAATAATCGCCAGCGCCATGCCCGCCATTTCCGCGATTTCGGCGGCCTGCAACTTTGACGTCATCCCGCCCGAACCGAGGCCGGACGATGAACCGCCCGTGGCCATCGCATGGATTTCCGCCGTCACGCCGCGCACCACCGGGATGCGTACCGCGCCTGCTGCACGCGGGTCACGATCGTAAAGTCCGTCGATGTCCGACAACAGCAGTACACCCGCCGCCCCTGCCGCCTGCCCGACACGGGCAGCCAGCCGGTCATTGTCGCCAAAGCGGATTTCCTGCGTCGCCACCGAATCGTTTTCATTGATGACCGGCACGGCACCGGCTGCCAGCAAGGTGCCCAGCGTGGCGGTTACATTGAGATAGCGGCGGCGATCCTCAAGATCTTCAAGTGTCAGCAGGATCTGCGCCGCAGTCAGCCCGTGATTGGCCAGCAGTTCCGCCCACAGCCCGGCCAGCGCAATCTGTCCGACCGAAGCGGCGGCCTGCGCATCGGCAAGGCTGCCGCGCCCGCCCTTGGCCAGACCCAGCTTGCGCGCACCAAGCGCAATCGCGCCAGAGGAAACGACGATCACTTCCTGTCCCGCGGCGCGCGCGCGCGCAATTTCCGCCACCAGCGCGGCCAGCCATTCGCGGCGTGGCGCGCCGTCCCTGCCGACAAGCAGCGCCGACCCGACCTTGACCACAAGGCGCGGACAGGCAGTTACATCGGTCAGGTGGGAAAGCTGGGTGATCTTCATGAATGCGCCGCTTAAGCGAATTGTGACGGGGCGTGAAGGGCTGCCGGTCGCAACGATCCACCATTCCGGCCCACCGCACGCCCGGTCAGGTCAAGGCAACATGCCCCGGCACGAACGGACTGGCGCCTAGAGCGGGGACCACGGCTTTTCGGTTCCGGCATCCTCGACCTCGCCGGTCGGACGTTCGGTGACAGTGGCGGCAGGCAGGTATTCCAGCACAGCATCCAGCAGCGCGTCGATGCCCTTTCCAGTGGCGCCGGATATCGGGAAGACCTTGTCCGCCCCGGCCTCAAGCAATTCCTGGCTGAAGGCACGGACCAGCTCGGCATCGACCAGGTCGATCTTGTTGAGCGCGACCAGCCGCGGCTTTTCATCAAGCCCCGCGCCATAGGCTTCCAGTTCGCCTTCGACGATGTGCATCGCCTCGACCGGATCGGTATCGCTGTGAATGTCCACCAGATGGATCAGCACCCGGCAGCGTTCGATATGGCCAAGGAAGCGGTCCCCGATCCCTGCGCCATCGGCAGCGCCTTCGATCAGACCGGGAATGTCCGCCAGCACGAACTCGCGCGCGCGGTGGCGCACCACACCAAGTTGCGGGCGCAGCGTGGTGAAGGCATATTCGCCAACCTTGGCCTTGGTGTTGGTAATCTGGTTGATGAAGGTCGATTTGCCCGCGTTGGGCAGGCCAACCAGCCCGGCATCGGCCAGCAGCTTCAACCGCAGCCAGACGTACATTTCCTCGCCCGGCCAGCCGGGCCCGCACTGCCGCGGGGCGCGGTTGGTCGATGATTTGTAGCTGGCGTTGCCGCGTCCGCCATCCCCACCGCGCAACAACACCACCTGCTGGCCGACTTCGGTCAGATCGAGGAGAACGGTTTCGCGGTCGTCGTCGAGAACCTGCGTGCCGACCGGCACCTTGATCACCAGATCGTTGCCGCCCGCGCCCGTGCGGTTCTTGCCCGCACCGCCATGGCCGCGCTGCGCCTTGAAATGCTGGGTATAGCGAAAGTCGATCAGGGTGTTGAGGCCGGTGACGGCTTCGAACACGATGTCCCCGCCCTTGCCGCCATCGCCACCATCGGGACCACCATATTCGACGTACTTTTCACGCCTAAAGCTGACGGCACCAGGGCCACCGGCTCCGGAACGGATGAAAATCTTGGCCTGATCGAGAAAGTGCATGGCAGGTACCGGTTGTCCAACGACAGGCTCAGGACAATCAAGAAGCGGTGTCGAGAACCGCGGCTATTGTAACCCGTTCCTGATGCGCTTGTCGAACGCCGACAAAGCGGAACCCCGCAGGCCTGCCTGAATGATGCGGTTCCGATGATACCTGGTGGAGCCGAGGGGGATCGAACCCCTGACCTCGTCATTGCGAACGACGCGCTCTCCCATCTGAGCTACGGCCCCGTTCCCGGTATCCCCGACGGCGAATCCCGACGGAAGCGCCGCCCTTAGCGCAGCGCCTCTGGCCTGAGAAGCCCCTACGGGCAATTTTGCATCCGCGCCCGTCCGGTCAGTTCGATGCGCCGTTTCCGCTTGTCCCGACCGTCGCGGGCATCGCCACTACGGGCTGGCCGTACTGCGCCTGCCAGATAGCCAGATCGTTGCGGTAAGTTTCATAGCGGCGGTAGAAATCGTCGAACACCACTTCGACACTGGGCAGCGCGCGCACGGCAAACTGTTCCAGCTCCGACGATTTGATGGCGGCGGCATCGTTGCTCATCGCCAGCACGGCGTCGCAGAAATCGGTCAGCGTCGGTGGCAGGGCGAAGTGGTTGTACACTGCGGTCGAATAAGCCTCCCGCGGGGCGATATAGCGCGCGCCGTATCTGGTCTTGAACTCCGCATCTACCTTCTTGTTGGATGCGGTCAGCGTTTTGGCGTGCGTTGTCAAAAACGCCTTGTAGCGCGGCAGGATGGCGGCGTGCTGCGGCGCGCTGCAGTTGAGTGCGGCAACATTGAAGGCAGAGCGCAGGTTCCACAGCATCTGGTTGGGCGAGATGTTACGGTTCACGGATTGGCGCAGCCCGCTGGCATCGGCCGGCGGCAGATAGATATTGTCCGAAGCGCCATTTGGCGGGCGCGGCTTGGGCGGGATGACCACGACCTTGGGCGGCGGCGGAGGAGGTGGTGGTGGCGCCGGCTTGGGCGCGCACGAAGCCAGGCCGATGGCCAGGGCGGAAACCAGAACTGCTGGCGCAACCAGACGCCCGAAACGCAACATTGCCAATCCCCCGGAAACCCGTGACCACGCCGTATGCACGATCATGCTTGGGGCTCCCTTTCTGCAAGATGAAGCGCGGTGATAGCCCGCATTTGACGCAATGAGAATCCCCTGCAAACGAAAAACCCGGCGAGCCGAGTGCCCGCCGGGTCCATTCCGTTGCGCCTGCGCGCGAAGTTCAGCGGCGTTCGCCCATGAACTGCAGCAGGAACGTGAACATGTTGATGAAGTCGAGATAAAGGCTCAACGCGCCAAGCACGACAGCCTTGCCCGCGAAATCAGTCCCCGCCACGTAGGCATACTGTTCCTTGAGGCGCTGCGTATCATACGCGGTCAGCCCCGCGAAGATCAGCACGCCCAGGAAGCTGATCGCCCAGGCAAGGCCCGAAGACTGCAGGAACAGGTTGACCAGCGATGCGATCAGCAGGCCGAACACACCCATGATCAGGAAGCTGCCGAACCCGGACAGATCCTTCTTCGTGGTATAGCCGTACAAGCTCAGCCCCGCGAACGCGCCCGCCGTGGCAAAGAACGTCACCGCGATCGAAGCGCCGGTATAGACGAAGAAGATCGAGGCCAGCGAAAGACCCATGGCGACGCTGAAGCCCCAGAACATCGCCTGCAGGGCGGTGGTCGAAAGGCGGTTCGCGCCAAAGCTCATGATCATCACGAAGGCCAGCGGCGCCAGCGCCACTACCCAGCGCAGCGGGGTGCCGAACACAGCCCCTGCCGCGCCGGAAGAGGCGAACAGAAGCGCGACAATGCCCGAAAGCAGCACGCCCGAAGCCATGTAGTTGTAGATCGACAGCATGTGACGGCGCAGGCCCGCATCGAATACTTCGCTGCGGCCACGCGTACCGGCAAGGCTCGGAGACACGCCGAAGCCCGTTCCGTTGGGCTGGGGGTCATTCCAATTTGCCATTTTCAAAGCTCCGTTCTGTGGCCCCAATGGCCACCTGACTGCAATATCGGCCTTGCCGCCCGCAGTTTCAAGCGAAACCGGCAACGCTCCAGCGGATTGCAATGTAACGAATTGTTGCAGACTTCATAGATTTGCGCGTGCCTGCGCAGTCATTTCCGCGCTGCGATCGCGCGCGCCGCGCAAGGTATCTTCCATAAGCCGGGCCAGACGGCGGTCCGCATCCAGTACGTCCATGCCGACTTGCGTCACGCCACCGGGGCTGGCCACGCGCCGCGCAAGCTCTGCCGGGGCATGCTCCGATGCCGCCGCCAGCAGCGCAGCACCCTCGACCATCGACAGGGCAAGGCGGTCGGCCTGGGCACGGGGCAGGCCAAGCGCCGCCGCTCCTTCGGCCAGCGCATCAATGAAACGATAGACAAAAGCCGGTCCCGACCCCGCCAGCGCCGTGACAAGATCCATCTGCTCTTCGCCAGACAGCCATTCCGCCACCCCCAGCGGGGCCATCAGCGCATCGGTGCGCGCGCGCACCGCGCTATCGCCTTCCCCCACCAGCGCAATCGGCGATTTGCCAAGCGCGGCGGCAAGGTTCGGCATGACCCGCACGATTGAACCGGCTTTGGGAAACGCCGCCCGCAGCGTCGCAAGATCGACACCGGCAAGAATCGACAGAAGCAAGGTCTGCCTGCCCACGAACGGGCGTACGGAAGGCGCGGCCTGCGGCAACTGTTGCGGCTTGAACCCCAGCAGGACAACGTCGAACGCCGCTTCGCCGTCCGGCGCTGCGGACAGCAGCCGAACGCCTTCGGGCGCAGAATCAAGAAACGGATCGACGACGGTAAACCCGCCCGGCGGCAGACCAGCGGCAAGCCACCCCTGCAACATGGCTCCCCCCATATTGCCGCAACCGAACTGGAGGAAAGTACTGCTCATCGGGGCCGAATCCTTGCGCGCTGGCGTTTGTGTCGCACACCAGGCGAGTGACACCGGGATGCGCAGGTGGACCAATGCCGCGCTGGCGGGCGCGCGGCAAGCCCCGGCCGCTGGCACGGCGTCACGCTTCTCCGGCGGCGTCCACCAGCGCGCTCGACAGTGCCTCTGCCGGGCTTTTGTCACCCCACAGGATGAACTGGAAGGCAGGATAGAACCGGTCGCATTCATCGACAGCAGCTTCGATAGCCGCCTGAGCCTGGCCAAGGCTGAGCAGACCCTCGTCGCCAAGCATCAGGCCGTGGCGGTACAGCAGCACCGCGCCGTTCGACCAGATATCGAAATGGCCGATCCATACCTGCTCGTTGATCATGGCCATCAGTTCGTAAACCGGGCCTTTCTTGTCGTCCGAAATGCGGATGTCGGGCAAGCACAGGATTTGCAGGACATGATCTTCGGCCCGCCAGATCGCGCGCACCTGATAGCTGGCCCACGACCCCTGTATCTCGCCGGTCAGTTCATCGTCCGAAACGAATTCGCACGGCCACCCGCGCGCCTCGAACAACGAGGCAATCATGTCGACCGGCGCTGCCTCGTCGCGCTCGTTGTCGTCATGGCCGGACCGCATGCTACGTCCCCTGAACAATCGAATGGCCTCCCCTGGCGGTCGACCTCCGGCAGGGCGATTGCCCGGCCTGCCGTCTCTTGCGTCCATGAAGGTTAGCCCCCCCTGCGCACAATCATGGGTTAACAGGCGGTTGGGCAAAACTCGACAAGTCTGTGGGAAAGCTGTGGACAAGCGGGCTGTACGGCCGGCTCGGTCACTTCGTCGGCAAGCTGTCGACCGCCTGCCCCGCCGGGCTGGTCCACTGATAGCTGGCGACGCCGCTCTTGCCGAGACGGTTAATGAAGTCCTGCGCCGCAGCGCCGCTTTCGAACGGCCCGGTCAGCAGGCGAAAATTGGTGCGCCAGGGCGAAATATACGGCTTGCGGCCCCGCAGGACGTCGGGCGCCTGCTTGACCATCTGGCGCCATTCGCGGTCCATCACGTCCTTGTTCGCGCCAACCAGGACCTGCACCCAGATGCGGCTGGGGTGGCTGGGCGGTGCCTTCTTTGCCTTGGCTTCCTTAGCTTCCTTGGCCTTGGAGTCTTTCGCGTCCTTGGCGGATTTCGAATCCTTGCCCTTCTTCGCCTCGACCGGGGTCGGTTTTTCCGCTTCCTTTGTGCTGGTACGCGAAACATCGGCGGGCGCATCAGGGCGTTCACCACGCGGGTCCGCCTGCGGTGGTGGAGCAGGCGGCTTTGGCGGCAACCGGGTAATGTCCACAGCGACTACCGGCGTCTTCGTTTCTTCAGGCGGCGGCGTGAAATCGCTGAACAGCGCGGCCAGATCGGCGGGCCGGTCTGGCGGCCCTTCATCCCCCGCAGCAGGCAAGTTGCCGGGTGCGGACGAGGCCACGCTGGAAGCGGGAACCGGGACGGCGGCGATGGGCGCGGGTGACGCGGTCGGCGTTTGCGGCGGCAGCGGTTCCGATGCCGCAGGTGATGCAGCGGGCGCAGATGTTGTGACGGCGGCACCTGTGCCGGCCCGCGCAAGATCGAAAGTCGCCGCCGATGCCAGCGTACCGCCCGCAAGCGGAGCGGCCGCAGACGGCGTCGGTGGGGCGGATGTGGCCGGGGAAGAAGCAACGGCTGCTGGTGGTGCAGCGGCAACCGCCGGGCGCGGCGTATTCAATGCAAGCTGCGTCTCTGCCGTCGGTGGCACGGGCGTTGCGGCGGGTGCTGAAACGGGCGATGGCGCCGCACGAACAGGCGCGGGCGGCTGGCTGGCTACGGCAGCCGTAGCACCACCCTTTGCCCCCGTTGCAGCGGGCTGCGCTGCCGGACGGATCGGTGGAACGGGCGGGCGCGGCGTGCCGGGCGGCACATCGAGCGCCGAAAGCACCGTCGGCCGCGACGGTGCGGGGGCTGCAGCAGACTGGGCCGCCGCAGACTGCGCCGCCACTGTCCGTGGGGCCGCTGCCGGCGCGGGCGCACTTGGCGTGGCCGAAGGCTGGCGGGCCTGCGCGGCTTCGGCCAGTTTGCGTTCTTCCCGACCGGGGCGGCGGCGTTTTTCACGGCTGGGCTTTTCCGCCGCCGCCTTTGGTCCAAGCGGTGTTCCCGCCGGGATCAGCCCCGCTTCGGCAAGGCGCAGCGAACGCGGGTTGAGCGCGGCATACTGGACAATGCGCGGGTCATCGCGGCCGATATCAGCCGCCCGTGGAAACCGCCCGAAATTGGCGGCCGCGGCCTGCTGCGCCGGGGTAAGGCGCGGCATGTAGCGCAAGTACGGCGCAATTCCGGCGGCGAGATCCTGCGGCATCGAAGCATAGGCAATGGCCACGGCTTCATCCGGCCCGCCGGTAACGGCCATCACAAACGTGCGGGTACGCCATGTGGCGCGATCCTGCTGCTGGATCAGCGGTGCCAGCAGGGCTTCGGCCCCGCGCCGGTCGCCCGAAATCGCAAGGCTCAGGGCATAACGCCGCGTCAGGTCGTCGTCTGCACCCTTGCTCAGCGCGATCTGGTACCATCGCTGCGCACGGCCATTGTCGCCCACCAAATCGTAGGCCAGGCCACGGTCGGCGGCAAAGCTGGCAACATCTGCTCCGGCACGCTCGGCATCGTCAAACGCACGCACCGCATCGACGGGATTTTCGGCCACAAGGTAAGCCTTGCCCATCAAAACCCTAGCACGCGGATTTGATGGATCGACGGCATTGGCACGGGTCAGGAAGCCGATCGCGGCGTCACTGTCTCCCAGCCGCAGCGCCGCATCGGCGGCATCGAACAGCGCGCTGACATTGCGCGGATCGGCGGCCAGCCGCGCCAGCGCAAGGTTGAGATCGCGGCTGTGGCTCGGCGCTGTCGATTGGATAACCGGATTGGAAACGACTGGCGGCCTTGCCCCATCGCCACCGGTCTGCGCGAAAGCCACGGAGGCGCCTGCAACCAGGCCAAACCCGGTAAAAATACCCAGCCCACGGGAAAGGATGATGCGGCGATGTGTCATTCAAAAACGTCTATACCGATCCGAACATGAAGCGGCGGCAACACACCCCCACTATTCGCAGCGTCCAGCGCCATTAGCGAGAGCGCAAGCCCTGCCCCGGTCGAAACGCCCGGCAACCGCGACACCGTGAGACGGGAGAGCATGCGTTGAAGGCCGCTCCTCCTTCATGCCCTGTCCGCTACAAACGGGAACCTTCCACGCCGAACGTCACTGGTTGTTCTGACGACCAAGGAATCGCGGAATGTTAAGCGCGCTGCCGTCATCCCCGTTGTCATCGTCATCTTCGCCCCGCCCGCCGCGCGAAAGATTCGCCATGCGTTCGAACAGCGTGCTGCCCGCAGCAGGCTTTGCAGCGCCCGGCTTGGTTGCCAGCAACGGCCGTTCCGCTGCATCATCGCCGCCACGCCCCAGGCGCGGCATGGTGACGTCGGCAGGCGGTGCTGGCGGCGGCGAAAAGTCCAGACCACCGGGTGCCGGAGCATTGACCGGCGGCGGTGAAGCGACTTCCTGCTGTTCGGTCAGATCAAGCGTAAGATCGAACGGTTCGGGTTCGACCTGAAGTTCGGGTTCTGGCGCCGGCTCCGCAGGTGCTTCAGCGGGTTGAGCTGGTGGCGTCCACGCCTGCGGCGCTGGGACAGGGGCTGCAACAGGAGCCGCACTTGGCACCGCCGGTCCGCGCGCGGTCGACGGGATCGACATCGGGCGCGATGCCACTTCGGCCTGTTCGGCGCTCTGTTCGATCCCCGTGGCGACCACCGACACGCGGATCTTGCCGTCAAGATCGGGGTTGAACGCGCTGCCCCAGATGATGTTCGCGTTCGGATCGACCAGCTCACGAATGTGATTGGCGGCTTCATCGACCTCAAGCAGCTTCATGTCATCGCCGCCGATGATCGAGATGATGACACCCTTCGCGCCCTGCATCGACACACCATCGAGCAGCGGGTTGGCAATTGCCCGTTCGGCGGCTTCGAGCGCACGGTTCGCACCCTCGCCTTCGCCGGTGCCCATCATAGCCTTGCCCATTTCCCCCATGACTGAACGCACGTCGGCGAAATCAAGGTTGATGAGGCCGGGCATGACCATCAGGTCGGTGATCGACCGCACGCCCTGTTGCAGCACTTCATCGGCCAGTTGGAACGCTTCCTTGAAGGTGGTTTCCGCCTTGGCCACCAGGAACAGGTTCTGGTTGGGGATGACGATCAGCGTATCGACATGCTTCTGCAGCTCCTCAATCCCGCTTTCGGCGGCGCGCATGCGACGCGTGCCTTCGAACAGGAACGGCTTGGTCACCACGCCCACGGTCAGCACGCCCTTGCGGCGCGCGGCTTCCGCGATAACTGGCGCAGCGCCGGTCCCCGTGCCGCCGCCCATCCCGGCGGCGATGAAGACCATGTGCACGCCTTCCAGCGCGCGCTCCAGGTCTTCAAGCGTTTCTTCGGCCGCCGCACGGCCCACTTCCGGGCGTGCGCCTGCGCCAAGGCCCTGGGTAATATCGGGGCCAAGCTGGATGCGGTTTTCCGCGATCGAATTGTTCAGCGCCTGCGCATCGGTGTTGACGACGATGAACTCGACACCTTCGATCTGGGCGTTGATCATGTTGGCAATGGCGTTGCCACCCGCACCGCCAACGCCGATCACCGTGATCCGGGGACGAAGTTCGTCAATGGCCGGCGGTCCGATGTTGATGCTCATGGTCGGTCTCCAAGCGGGTCTGTGCTTCGCCAGTGGCGCGTTAAGAAATATTCACTGCAACCTGTTGCACAAGGACGCCCGGCGAATCAAAGCCGGAACCGTCTTTTCCACAGCTTGCAACGCAATCCCGTGCAGCGTTGCCCCCAATTCGGACCTCCCGGCCCCACTGGCAGATCAGAAATATTCCCGGACAGCGCGCAGCACACGGTTTGCCAGCTTCATGCCGCGATACGATCCGCTTGGCGCATAAGCCGGGCCGATAGCACGGATATCCACCGGATCGGCAGCCGCAAACAGCACCAGCCCGACCAGCGTCGAAGAACTGGGCGTGGCATGGCCCGGCGGCAGGCCCAGCATCGTCGGCGGCGAGCCGATCCGCACCGGACGGCCAAGCGCCGATTGCGCATAATCGGCAAGACCGGGCAATTGGGCGCCGCCTCCGGTCAGCACCACCTGCTGTCCCGTCTGCCCGACAAAGCCGAGCGCCTTCAACGCCTTGGAAACCTCTTCGGTGAAAAAGCCAAGCTGCTGGGTGATCACCGAAATCAATTCTGCGCGCGGGATGCGGTTCTTGTCATCGGCATGGCGGGCAACCGGCCCGCCTTCGGGATCGCCCGGCGCGTTGACCGGGATCATCTCGCGGTGATCGGCCGGGCTGGCGATGGCCGAACCCGACATGCATTTCAGCCTTTCCGCCTGATAGCGCCGGATGCCGAAGGCCGATGCGATGGCATCGGTGATGTCTCCAGACCCATACTGAATCACTTGCATGCCCAGCAGCATCCCGGCGGCATGGACCGATACGGTGGTGACTTCCGCCCCGAACTCGACCAGCGCAACGCCGAGTTCGCGCTCTTCCGGCGTCAGACATGCATGGCCCGCAGCGACCGGCGATCCGACCACCGTTTCCACGTCCAGATGCGCGTTTTGCACCGCTTCGGTGAGGTTGCGGATCGGCGCACCATCGGCCAGCATGACATGGATATCCACAGCCAGCCGTTCGGCATGAAGGCCCTTGGGGTTGGGTACGCCATGCGCGCCATCCAGCGTGTAATGGGCAGGCTGGGCATGCAGCACAGTGCGTCCATCCGGCTGAATCACTTCACGCCCGGCCACCAGCAGGTGCTCGATATCGTCCTGTTCGATCCGACGTCCGCCGATGTCCACCTCAACCCGCGCGGTGGTGCTGGCAAGGCCCGCGCCGGAACAACCAATCCACACCTTCTGGATGCCGATATTGGCCATTTTTTCCGCGCGTTCGATTGCATCGCGGACCGAATGGGTGGCGGCCTGCATGTCGGTTACATACCCGCGCTTGATCCCTTGGGAAGCGCGGTGGCCCGACCCCATCACCACCATTTCCCCGGTTTCGGAAAGGCCCGCGATCATCGCGGACACGCGGAACGACCCGATGTTGACGGCGGCGAAAACCTTTGAGATGCGCGGGGTGGCCATGGAAAGCTTATTCTTCTCCGGAAGTCTTGGCTGCGGTCGCAGCCGCAAGCTTCCTGGCCGCAGTCCTGGCTTCTTCGACGGCGCGTTTTTCGGCGGCCACTTCTTCGGCATGACCGGGAACGCGCATATAGACGCGGTCCTGTGCACGCATGTCGAAGGCGGCAACCTTGCCTCCTAGCAGCCGGTTTACCCCGTCCATCCGCGCAAAGCTGAGGAATGCACTGGCCGCGCGATCTTCGCCTTCAGGCAGGGCGAGCACCTGGCCAGTACGGAAGGTGAGGTTCCAGCGGCGGTTGCCGATCCATTCCGCTTCGACCACCTGCGGCTTGAGTGCCGGTGCGGCATCAAGCAGATGCGAAAGCTGCTGCACCTGCTTTCCTGCGCCCAGTCCGCCCAGCACCAGCATGCCCTTGGCCCGGTCCTTGCGCACGGGTTCCAGTTCGGTGCCGGTATCGTCGATCAGCACCAACCGCTCCCCCTTCCGCAGCACGGCGTGGGGCGAACGTTCGACAATGTCGATCACCAGCGTATCGGGCAGCTTGCGCGAAACCCGCGCATCCTTGACCCACGAAAGCTGGTTCAGTTCATCACGCAGCGCCGCAAGGTCAAGCGTGGTCATCGCCCGGTCGTTCTGACCAAGCACCTTTTCGTAGATTTTCAGCTCGTTCATGCGGTTCACGCCGCGCACTTCAAGATGGCTGACCTTGAAGCCCGCGTCCGACGCGATGATCGCCAGTTGCTCAGATGCCAGCTTGGGCAGCCCCGCCATCTGCGCCACAGTCCATGCAAGCGCCGCAGCAAGGCACAGGATCGCGCCCATGACCAGCCGGTGCAGCGTCTCTTCCCGGAACGGCAGCCAGCGCATGACGGAATCCATTACCGTGCCTGTCTGCTGCCGAGCAGTCTGGACCTTGCGCTGTGCAGTGCGCGCCGCTGCCGCACGCCGCACGCCCTTCCCGCCCCGCTTGATCGTCTGCGCCATGGAGATCAGCCCTTTCCGGCGTCGTGCAGGGCTTCGGCGATAATCGCCTCGACCAGATCGGGATAGTCCATGCCCATGGCCCTGGCCTGTTCCGGCACAAGACTGAGCGGGGTCATGCCCGGCTGGGTATTGACCTCCAGCAGGAACAACCCCTCGACGCCCTGTTCATCATCCCAGCGAAAATCGGACCGGCTGGTACCCTTGCACCCCAGCAACTGGTGCGCGCGCAAGGCAATGTCCTTGCACGCCTGCGTAACGTCATCGGGTATTTCGGCCGGACAGATATGGTCGGTCATGCCATCGGTGTACTTCGCATCGAAATCGTAGAAACCCGACTTCGGCCGCAACTCGGTTACAAGCAGCGCACGCCCACCGATCACGGCGGTGGTCAGTTCGCGGCCCCGGATAAACGGCTCGGCCAGCAGTTCGTCAAAGACTTGCCAGGGACCAGCCGCGTCAGCCCGGATCGGATCGCCGCAGTTACCGTCCGCCGTGACGATGGCCACGCCCACCGACGAGCCTTCGTTGACCGGCTTGAGCACATACGGGCGCGGCAGCGGATCACCCTTGTACAGATCCGCGGTCTTGACCACACGCCCTCCCGGCATCGGGATCCCATGAGGCACAAGCGTCTGCTTCGTCAGTTCCTTGTCGATGGCAATCACCGACGTAGCGAGGCCGGAATGGGTATAGGTCAGCCCCATGATGTCCATCAGGCCCTGAATCGAGCCGTCTTCGCCCGGCGTACCATGCAGGGCGTTGAACACCACATCCGGCGCGGCTTCGGCCAGACGTTGCGCAACATCGCGGTCCATGTCGATACGCGTAACGCGGTGACCTTTGCCTTCAAGCGCGTTCGCCACGCCTTCGCCCGACATCAGGCTGACCGGCCGTTCGCTCGACCAGCCGCCCATCAGGACCGCAACGTGGAGTTTCTGCAAAGTCACGGCCGTCCGATCCTCTTGATTTCCCATTCCAGTTCCACGCCGCACGCACGCTTGACGCGGCGGCGCACTTCCTCGCCCAGTTCCTCGATCTCGGCGCTGCTGGCGGTGCCGGTGTTGATCAGGAAATTGGTATGCTTTTCGCTGACTTGCGCGCCACCGATAGCCAGCCCCCGGCACCCGGCCCGGTCCACCAGTTCCCACGCACGGGCACCGTCAGGGTTCTTGAAGGTGGAGCCGCCGGTTTTCGAGCGCAGCGGTTGCGAGGCTTCGCGGGCAGCACTGATGCGGTCCATTTCCGCCTGTATCGCCTCTGGATCGCCGCGCTCACCGCGAAAGCGCGCAGCCACGACGACGCAGCCATCGGTCAGGTCCGAATGGCGATAGCTGTACCCCAGTTCGGCCACCGGCAAGGTCAACCGTTCGCCCGAACGGATCACCACGTCGCAATCGACCAGAATATCCTTGACCTCGCGGCCATAGGCGCCGCCATTCATACGCACGAACCCGCCAACCGTGCCGGGGATCGAGCGCAGGAACTCAAGCCCTGCGATGCCATGATCGCGCGCGGTCGAGGACACGAGAATGCCGCTTGCCCCGCCACCGCACTCCAGCGTCACCGCATCGACAGGTTCAATTTTGGCAAAGGGCTTGCCAAGGCGGATGACCACGCCGGGCACCCCGCCATCGCGCACGATCAGGTTCGACCCCAGTCCCAGCGCCATGACCGGCACATCAGGTGCGAGGCCCGCGAGAAAATCCTGCAGATCGGCCACGTCCTTCGGCTCGAACAGCCAGTCGGCGCTGCCGCCGGACTTGAACCAGACGAGCGGCGCAAGCGCGGCATCGGCCGTCAGCTTGCCACGCACGGCCGGAAGCGTGGCGGCGTTCATCCTTGCGCCCTCTCGCGCTGGATCGCATCGGCGAGGCCCGCCGCCCACTTGGTGATGTCGCCTGCGCCAAGACACACGACCATGTCGCCCGGCTGCACCGTACTGGCCAGCTCTTGCGCGAGAGCCTCCGGCCCGGCGACAAGGTGCGCGCTACGGTGGCCGCGCGCCTTGATCCCGGCGACCATCGCGGCACTGTCAACCCCTGCAATCGGGGCTTCGCCCGCAGCATAGACCGGCGCTGCATAGACAATATCGGCGTCGTTGAAAGCGCCCTGGAACTCTTCCATGTGATCGCGCAAACGGGTGAAGCGGTGCGGCTGGACCACCGCGATGACCCGCCCCCGGATGCCTTCGCGCGCGGCGGAAAGCACGGCGCGGATTTCCACCGGATGATGACCGTAATCGTCAATGACCGCCACGGCACCGCCATCGAGCGCCACTTCACCCACTTTGGTAAACCGGCGCTTGACGCCGCCAAACTTGGCAAAGCCACCACGGATCACATCGTCCGGCACGCCCATTTCCACCGCAACGGCGACGGCAGCAAGCGCGTTCTGGACATTGTGCCGCCCCGGCATTGGCAGTGCGATATCCTCGATCCGACGGAACGATCCGTCGCGGGCGCGCAATACTGCAGTGAAACGGTTACCGCCCGGAAACGGCGTCACGTCTTCGCCACGCACATCGGCCTGGGCCGAAAAGCCGTAAGTCACCACGCGGCGGTCGCGGACCTTGGGGATCACCGCCTGCACTTCGGGATGGTCGATGCACAGCATCGCCGCGCCATAGAACGGCACGTTTTCGATAAACTCGACAAAGGCCGCCTTGACCCGTTCGAAGCTGCCGTAATGGTCGAGGTGCTCAGGGTCGATATTGGTGACTACGGCCAGCGTACCGTCCAGCCGCAGGAACGACCCGTCGCTCTCGTCCGCTTCGACCACCATCCAGTCGCTGTCGCCAAGGCGCGCGTTCGACCCATAGGAATTGATGATGCCACCGTTGATGACCGTCGGGTCAATCCCACCTGCATCCAGCAGGCAGGCGATCATCGACGTGGTCGTGGTCTTGCCATGGGTACCAGCCACGGCAACCGTGCTTTTCAGCCGCATCAGTTCGGCCAGCATTTCCGCGCGGCGCACCACGGGGATACGGTTTTCCAGCGCCGCGACCACTTCAGGATTGTCGCGCTTCACTGCGGTCGACGTGACAACCACCGCCACGCCTGCGACATTTTCCGCGCGCTGGCCGATCATCACCGTGATCCCGCGCGTGCGCAGCCCTTCGACGACATAACTTTCCGCCATGTCCGATCCTTGCACGCGGTAGCCCATGTTGTGCATGACTTCGGCAATGCCGGACATGCCGATGCCGCCGATGCCGACAAAATGGATCGTCCCGATTTCGGTGCCGACGCCCTTCATGCCAGTTGCTCCTGCCCGGACGCGGCGCTCTGGCGGCTGTCCACACGGATCACGTCCATGATCGGTTCGGCGCCAAAGCTTTCCACCAGGTCAGCCAGATCACCGACTGCGTTGGGCAGGCCGCAGTTCCACGCTGCATGGGCCGCATTGGCAAGGGTGTGGGGATGCTGGGCCATAGCCTGAATCTGCTTGGCAAGCTCCTTGGGTGTAAAACTGCTCTGCCGGATCGCGCGCGCTCCACCGGCAGCAACGATCTCGCGCGTATTGGCGCTCTGGTGATCGTCGGTTGCTATCGGCAGCGGGACAAGGATGGCGGGACGGCCTACGGCAGTCAGTTCCGCAATCGTCGAAGCTCCGGCCCGGCCGATGAACAGGTGCGCAGCGGCAAGGCGCGACTGCATATCTTCGAAATATGTCCCCAGTTCGGCCGGAATCTCGTGCGTGGCATAGCGCGCGCGCACCACTTCCAGATCTTCCGGGCGGCACTGCTGCGTCACCTGCAAGCGGTGGCGCAAGGCGGGCGGCAGCATGGCAAGGCCATCGGGTACGACATCGGACAGGACCGACGCCCCCTGGCTGCCACCGGTGACCAGCACGCGCAGCAGGCTGTCGTCGGTGAAATCGGGAAACGCTTCGCCGCGCAAGGCCAGCACTTCCGGCCGCACCGGATTGCCGACGCGGTGAACCTTGCCCCACAGCTTGGGGTCGAGCCTTTCGACTTCGCCGTAAGCGGTTGCTATGGCGTCCACGCGGCTGGCAAGATACCGGTTGACCCGTCCCAGTACGGCGTTCTGTTCGTGGATCACTGTCGGAATCTTCGCTGCCCGCGCAGCCAGCAGGGCAGGCAATGCCGGATACCCGCCAAACCCGATCACACAGGAAGGAGCAAAGCTATCGAACAGGCGCAGCGCCATCGAACGACCCTGCCAGATCGCCCGCAGGCCCTTCCACAAAGCCACCGGATTCTTCGCCACCCGCCCTGCAGGCAGGACATGGGCGGGCAGGAACGCAGGCTTGCCGGGAATCTTCGCGCCGCGATCATCGGTTACAAGCGCCACATGGTGACCGCGCCGGTCGAGTTCGATCGCCAGCGCAAAGGCCGGGATCAGGTGCCCACCGGTACCGCCGGCAGCCAGAACGTAATGCCGTGAAACGCCAGTCATTTGCGCACCAGATCGGCAAAGTCGAAGCGTTCGCGCGCGAGGTAGGGGTTGCGGCGGGTAATCGCCAGCAGCAGCCCCACGCTGAGCAGCAGCGCGATGGTTGACGATCCGCCATAGCTGATAAGCGGCAAGGTCATGCCTTTCGAAGGGAAAAGTTGCAGGTTCACCAGGATGTTGATGAACGCCTGCCCGACCAGCTGCGCGGTCAGCCCCGCAGCGGCAAGAATGGTGAAAAGATCATCTTCATCCAGCAGCCGCATCAGCACGCGCAAGGCAATCATGCAATAGACCGCTACCACCACCGCGCAGGCGATCAGCCCGAATTCCTCTCCGACTACCGAAAAGATATAGTCGGTGTGCGCTTCTGGCAGGGCGTTCTTGCGGGTGCCCAGCCACAGCCCGGTGCCGTTCCACCCGCCATTGAGCAATGTGCGCATGGCAAGGGCGACCTGATCGAACTCGCTGCCGCCGGAAATGAAGCTATCGATGCGATTTGTTGCATTGGGGTAGAACAGATAAGCCGCGACTAATGCCAGGACACCCGCACCCATTGACCACAGGATACGGTTGAGCGGCAGGCCCGAAAGCAGCACCAGCACGAACCAGACGCCGCCGAACAGCACCGTTGATCCGAAATCCGGCTGGGCCATCAGCAGCGCGCCAACCAGTCCCATTACGCCGATGGAAATGGCGATCACCGGAATGTTGGGGTCGCGCACCCGCCAGGACAAAATCCATGCCAGCGCAATAGCGAAGCCGGGCTTGAGAAACTCCGACGGCTGGAGGCTGAAGCCGATCCACAGCCAGCGCCGCGCCCCCTTCACTTCGCTGCCGACAAGTGGCACCAGCACCAGCGCCACGATCATCGCCAGCGCCAGCAGGATCGCCGCGCGCCGCGCCGCATCCTTGGGCAGGACCGATGCGAAGAACATGGCAACCAGCCCGACCGTGACCCAGCGCAGGTGGATCCAGAAAAAGTGCAGGTCTGACAAAGATTTGGTACTGGTCGAAAGGCGTCTGGCGCTGGCTGGAGAGGCCGCCGCAACGGCAATCGCACCGATCACCACCAGAAACAGGATCAACCCCAGCAGCACACGGTCGATCTCGCGCCACCAGATCAGCAATTCGCTGCGACGGCTGCGGCGGAACCGCGCCCCATGGCCCACGACGCGCACGCCGCCTTCAGGCGTGGTCGTGGTCACCAGCCGGGTCGGGGTCGGGGTGGTGGTCATGCGCGGCTCATGGGCAGGGGACCTCCCCCTCTTCGATCAGTGCCTGGACGATCTGGCGGAAGGAATCGCCGCGCGCTTCGAAATCGCGGAACTGGTCGAAACTCGCGCAGGCGGGTGAAAGCATCACCACATCGCCAGGCTGCGCTGCCTCCATCGCATGGCGCACCGCATCACACAGCATTTCGCTGCGGTTTACCGGCACCATCGGCCGCAGGATCTCGGCAAAGCGCGGTCCGGCCTCGCCAATCGTGTAGGCGGCCACGACATGGTCGAGATAGGGCAGGCAATCGTCGAGATCGTCACCCTTGGGCAGTCCGCCAAGAATCCAGTGAATCCGGGGATAGGCGCCCAGCGCAGGCGCCGTAGAGGCGGGATTGGTCGCCTTGCTGTCGTTGACGAAGAGCACCCCGTTGTATTCGGCCACGCGCTCCATCCGATGGGGCAGACCGACGAAACTGGCCAGCGCGGGCCGCCACACTTCTTCCCCGATACCAAGCTGGCGCGCTATTTCCACCGCGATCGCGGCATTCTGCAAGTTGTGCGGCCCTTGCAGTGAAGGCCACGCCGCCTGCCCTTCCAACGCAGCGGGATCAACCACGTGCACCGTGCCGGGCGCATGGGTGGCAAGGTTCGCGTCGGCAATCGCCAGCGTATGAGCGTCGCCACGACCGAATACGGCATGGTGGCTTGCATCCTGCATGGCAAAGAGCCGCGCCTTTGAGGCGGCGTAGCCAGCAAATCCATCGTAGCGGTCAAGGTGATCGGGGCTGATGTTGATCAGCGCGGCGACATCGCAATCAAGCTGCTGCGTGAGGTCGATCTGGTAGCTGGACAGTTCCAGAACATAGACGCCGGCGCCAGCGCCATTGAGTTCGAGCGGCTCCTGCCCCAGAATCGGCAAGCCGATATTGCCGCCCAGCCGCACCGGCAGCCCGGCAGCGGCGCAGATATGGTGCACCAGCATCGTCGTGGTCGATTTGCCGTTGGTCCCGGTGATCCCCACGACACGGTGCGGCGGCAGGCTGCCACGGGCCTGCGCGAAAAGTTCGATGTCACCAATCACCGGAACACCCGCGGCGCGGGCATGATCGGCAATCGGATGGCGGTTCAACGGTACGCCGGGCGAAACGACCACGCCGGCAAAGCCTGCCAGGTCGATCGCCAGCGGGTCCGCGATGTCGCAGCGCCCTTCGAATGCGGCGCGCGGTTCTTCGCGGGCGTCCCACACTGTTACGCGCGCCCCGCTCGCCAGCAGGCTATCGACGCTCGTCACCCCCGATCGGGCAAGGCCAAGCACCGCAAAGCGTTTGTCGGCAAAGGCGGGCGAAACGATCATCGCACCTTCAATGTGGCAAGTCCGATCAGCGCCAGCACAATCGACACGATCCAGAAGCGGATAACGACGGTCGATTCCTTCCAGCCGAGCTGTTCGAAGTGGTGATGGATCGGCGCCATGCGGAACACGCGCTTGCCGGTGCGCTTGTAGACCGAAACCTGCACGATCACCGAAACCGCTTCCATCACGAACAGCCCGCCGACAATCGCCAGCACGATTTCGTGGTGCGCGGCAACTGCGATCACACCAAGCGCACCGCCCAGCGCAAGGCTGCCAGTATCCCCCATGAACACGGCGGCAGGCGGCGCGTTGAACCACAGGAACGCCAGCCCGGCCCCCATCATCGCCGCGCAGAAGATCGCCAGTTCCCCCGCCCCCTTCACATGCGGAATCCCAAGGTAATTGGCAAAGTCGGCGCGGCCCGCCAGATAGGCAATGATGGCAAACGTGCCCGCCGCGATGATCACCGGCATGATCGCCAGCCCATCCAGCCCGTCTGTCAGGTTCACAGCATTGCCCGCACCAACGATCACGAAGATCGCAAACAGGTAATAGAACGGCCCCAACGGAATATAGAGATTGCTGAACACCGGCACGTAGAGATTGGTTTCCCCCACCGCCAGCCAGGCCGCAATCGCAGCGACAACGAACTCTCCAGCAAGACGGATCTTGGCCGGAACGCCCTTGTGTGCGTACTTCGTGACCTTGTCGTAATCGTCAAGAAAGCCGATCAGGCCAAATCCGGCGGTCACGACCACGCACGCCCAGACAAGGCGACTGGTGACGTCCATCCACAGCAGCAGCGACAACATCAGCGCCGAAACGATCAGCAGCCCCCCCATGGTCGGTGTACCGCGCTTGGCCAGATGGGTCTGCGGGCCGTCCTCGCGGATCGGCTGGCCCTTGCCCTGGCGCACACGCAGCATGTTGATGAAGCGCGGCCCGATAATCAGCCCGATCAGCAATGCCGTCAGCAGGGTAATGCCAGCGCGGAACGTCTGGTAGCGGATGAGGTTGCTAAAACCCTCGAAGTGCAGCCATTGCGCCAGCTGATAGAGCATTCATTGTTCCCTGGCGGTCAGCGTACGCACGATTGCGCCAAGCCCCACCGAATTCGACCCTTTGACGAGGATGGCATCACCCCCGCGCACACCATCGGCGGCAAGGCATTGTGCCGCATCCGCCGCATTCTGCACATGCGACACATCGATTCGAGCGGCAAGCGCACCGGGCGCCTTTTTCCCCAAGGCTTCCACCAGGGGCGCCATTTCATCGCCGACAAGGATCAGCCGGTCGACCCGCCCTTCGGCAATCGGCCCCGCCAGTTCGGCATGGTAACGCGCTTCTTCCGCGCCCAGTTCGCGCATCGCGCCAAGGATGGCGACCCGCCGCTGTGCCGGGGTCTGGCCAAGCTGTTGCAGCGTTGCGGCCATGGACGCCGGGTTGGCATTGTAGCTTTCATCAATCACCAGAGCATGGCCCGATCCATCACCGCCGCTGGCAGGCACGCTATGGCGTGCACCGCGCCCGGCAAGCCCTGCCATTTCCGCCAGCGCCAGCCCTGCCGCACCAAGGTCGCCACCAATGGCATCGACCGCCGCCATGACCGCCAATGAATTGGCCACCCAGTGTGCACCGGGTTGCGAGATCGTGTAGCAGACCTTGCGCCCGCCAAGATCGGCGGTAACCAGCGTACCGCCACCGGGTGCGGCCACGGCATCCATCAGGCGCGCAGTGGCGTTCGCGCCGCTGCCAAAGCTGATGATCCGCCCGGCATGGCGCTCTGCCTTGGCGCGCAGACGATCATGATGGCGGTTGTCGGCCGGAATGATCGCAACCCCGCCGCGTTCCAGCCCTTCGAAGATTTCGGCCTTGGCGTCGGCAATCGCTTCCTCACCGGAAAAGTGGCCGATATGGGCAGGAGCAATCGTGGTGATGATCGCCAGGTGCGGGCGGACCAGACGGGTCAGCGCGGCCAGTTCGCCGGCATGGTTCATGCCCATTTCGAACACGCCAAAGCGGGTACGGGCCGGCATGCGAGCAAGGCTCAACGGCACGCCGACATGGTTGTTGAAGCTCTTGACCGAACGATGCGCCATGCCTTGGCTGCCACGGTCCAGCGCGGCGAACAGCGCCTCCTTGACGCCGGTCTTGCCGGCCGATCCGGTCACACCGATGATTCCGCCATCACTGGCCGCCTGCGCCCGCGCCCGCGCGGCGCGGCCCAGCGCCTCAAGCGCAGCGAATGTGTCATCGACGAGCACATGCGGCACCGTGGTGGAACGCTGTACAACCGCGCCTGCCGCGCCCCTGCCAGCCGCACCTTCAAGAAAGCGGTGTCCGTCCGATGCTTCGCCCTTGAGCGCAAAGAACAGATCGCCCTCGATCACGTCACGGCTATCGATCTCTACGCCCGCCACCGCAAACGGCGCGCTGGCGCGGCCGCCTGTGGCTGCGGCGATTTCGTCGCTGGTCCACAGCGCCATGCCGGCAGCATCCGTTGCCTCTTCGGGCCAGGCGATCAAGGCCGGATGAGCGGTCATGTGGTGCATTCCCTTGCAACCTGCACATCATCGAACGGCAGCACGCGCATGGCATCCCCGCGTCCAACGATCTGCCCCTGTTCGTGTCCCTTGCCCGCAATCAGCACGATGTCGCCGGCTTGCGCCTCTGCTATTGCCGCGGTGATCGCGCTGCGTCGGTCACCCACTTCGCGTGCATGTCCATCGCATCCAGCCAGCACGGCAGCACGAATGGCTGCGGCGTCTTCACCGCGCGGATTGTCGTCGGTGACGATCACCACGTCCGATCCGGCGCAGGCCGCGCGGCCCATTTCCGGACGCTTGCCGCCATCGCGGTCACCCCCTGCACCGAATACGGTGATGAGCCGCCCTTCGACATGCGGACGCAGCGCCACAATGGCAGCCGCAATGGCATCGGGCGTATGCGCATAATCGACGTAGACCGGTGCGCCGGTGCGGCTGATCGCGGCCCGCTCCAGCCTTCCGCGCACCGGCTGCAAACGGCCCAGTGCATCGAACACGCGCGCAGCGTCCAGCCCCGACGCCAGCGCCAGCCCGGCCGACACGAGAGCGTTCGCGGCCTGATAGGCCCCGATCAGCGGCAGTACGATCTTGCGCGACTGGCCTTCGTATTCAACGTCCAGCGTCTGCCCCAGGCGCATAGGTGCCCGCGCGACAAGCCGCAGACCATCGCCCCGCTCGCCCACGCCCAGCAGTTTCAGGCCGCGCTTGCGCGCATGGGCAGCGGCGCGGTCGGACCATGCATCGTCCATCCATACCACCGCAGTGCCATCCTGATCGACGACATGATCGAACAGGCGCATCTTGGCGGCAAAGTAATCGTCCATAGTCGCGTGGTAGTCGAGATGGTCGCGGCTGAGATTGGTGAACGCGCCCGCCACGACGCGCAACCCTTCGTTGCGGAACTGCGAAAGACCGTGGCTCGACGCTTCGTAGGCGACATGCGTCACGCCTTCGCGGGCAAGCCCTGTCATGTTGGCAAGGAACGTGACGATATCGGGCGTCGTCAGGCCGGTCGAAACGCTTTCATCGGCGGTAGTTACCCCCAGCGTGCCAATGGATGCGGCGGAATGCCCCGCCATGCGCCAGATCTGGCGGGTCAACTCCACGCAGGATGTCTTGCCGTTGGTTCCCGTTACCGCCACGACGGTTTCGGGAACTGGCTGGAAAAACCGTGCAGCCAGAAGCGCGAACGCACGGCGCGGTTCGGCGTCGGCGATGTGCAGCGCGCCAGCAACCGTCGCTTCCGGGCGGGCGACAATGGCGACCGCGCCCGCCTTGATCGCGTCGGGTATGAAATCCTCGCCGTTGAAGCGCGCACCGGGAAAGGCGCCAAACACAGTTCCGGGCGCCACCTTGCGGTGATCAATGGCAAAGCCGGTGACATTTGCGTCGCCACCGCGCTGAGCCAGGCCCGTCTGTGCAAGGAGCGCATCCAGCCTCAATGCCCGCCTCCGCCGCCGACCAGCGGAGAAAGATCGGAAATGTCGATATCGCGGCTGTCGTCGGGCACGACGCCAAGCAAAGGTCCGATGCGCGGAATCACCCGGCCGACAATCGGCGCCGCGTTGAACGCCGCAGTGCGCTGGAACGAACTGGCCGCCGTGCCCTTTGGCTCATCGAGCATGGCGATCACGACGTAGCGCGGTTTGTCCATCGGAAAGGCAGCGGCAAAGGTAGCGACAAGCGAAGTGCGATTATAACCGCCGCGCCCGCCGGGCTTTTCCGCCGATCCGGTCTTGCCGCCGACACGGAAACCGGGTGCATTTGCGGTCCGCCCCGTGCCATCGACCACGATCATGCGCAGCAACTGGCGCATCCGCGCGCTGGTCGATGCCTTGAACACGCGCCGGCCCCTGGCAGCCTTGGCCGGATCGACCTTGAACAGCGTGGCCGGGCGCCACACCCCGCCATTGACCATGGCAGCATAAGCCGCAGCCAGATGCAACGGAGTTACAGCGATGCCGTGTCCGTAACTGACGGTCATGGTGGTGATGCGCGACCATTGCCCGGTCTTTTCCGCCCCGCGCGGCCAAAGAGGAAAGCCCCGCGCGGGCAATTCGATATAAGGCCGCTCGTTCATCCCCAGAGCAACCATGGTGCGCTTGAGCGCAGCCGGGCCAAGCTTGTCAGCCACTTGCGCGGTGACGATATTCGATGAATGGATCAGCGCTTCGGGCACGTTGAGCGATGCACCGAGGTTATGGCTATCACGAATCCGAAAACCGCCGATTTCCAGCGGGCGATCCGCCGGGTAGCGTGTGGACAGATCGGTCACCACGCCGTCGTCGATAGCGGCAGCTACGGTCAGCGGCTTGAACGTGGAGCCCAGTTCATAGACCTGGTTGGTAACTTTGTTGAACACCAGATCATTGTAGGCCATGTCCGAACGGTTGGGATTGAACGATGGCAGCGAGGCCAGCGCAACCACTTCGCCGGTATCGACATCAAGGATCACTCCGGCGGCGCCCTTTGCCTCCGTTTCCATCATGCCGCGGCCCAGTTCATCCTCCAACGCGCCCTGCGCCCGCATGTCGATGGACAAGGCGACCGAGCGCGCACGCTGGACTGGATCGGACAGCCGTTTTTCCAGCACCTGCTCCATGCCGACGTGGCCCTGCCCTTCGCCATCGACATAGCCAAGCACGTGTGCGCCAAGCGATCCTTGCGGATAATACCGCTGGTTTTCGCGTGGAAACTCAAGCGCGGGTTCGCCCAGCGCAAACACGCGGTTGGCCTCTTCGGGCATGACGCGGCGGCGCAAATAACCCGGACGATCGGCCTTTAGACGGCGCAGCAGATCGGCACGGTCGGCATCGGGGAAAATCTGCACCAGTGCATCGGCCACTTCTTCGGGCGATTTGACGAGAGCCGATCCACCCTGGTTACCAACCTTTTCGCCAAACGCCTTGGGGTTGAACCACAGTGCATAGGCCGGAAACGCGCGAGCCAGAGGCACGCCGTTGCGGTCGGTAATTTCCCCGCGCGGCGGCAACAACGCATCGGCCAGCGAACGGCGTTCCGGCGCATCCTCGAACAGGCCGAGCTGGACAATGCGCAAAAGCGCCGCCACCCCGGCCAGCGTGAACAGCGCAGCCACCACCAGCACGCGCACCTTGGCCTCGACCAGCGACCGCTGGCGCACGTTGGCCAGGCGCACCTGCCCCGTTGCGATTGCTGCGGATGCGGTCAGTGCGTTCACCGGGCTGTCTCAGCCTCCTTGCGCCTGCTTGTGGCCGTATCCTTCGACGGCTTTTCCGCCGCCCGCGCCCCAGCCTTGTGGACAGAACCACTGCGGCCCGGCTCCTTGTCCGAAACAGTAGCGTTGCGCACCGGATCGGTTATCCGCGGCTCGACCACTTTGCCCAGCCTTTCGCCCAGCGTTTCCACAGCTTCCTGATGATCGAGGCGGCGCGCCACTGCCGGGCTGGCATGGGCGGCGTCATCCTCGCGGGCCGAAGCCCTGCCGGACAAAGGCGAAACCATCGCCGGAAATGCGGCGGACGCGATCACCGCATCATCGACACTGGCCACACGGATAGGCGCAGGGGCATCGGGCGTGGCAGGAACGCTCAGCGACGCCAGTTCGCGTTCGCCTTCCAGATACTGGCTGGCATTGGGCGCAGCGTAACCGAACTCCACATCGTTCCAGATCTTGAGCTGCTGCTGGTTCGAGCGTGTTTCAAACTCGGTTTCAAGGTACATCTTTTCACGCTTGAGCGCGACGATCCGCTCTTCGGCATGCAGCACCCGACTGCGCAGCGCGTTGACGTGGAACGCGAGGACCAGGACCAGCGCAAAGCACACGCCAAGCAGCAGGAGCCAGCCCGCCGAACGCAGGCGATTGGCCGAAGCGATCATGCTGTCATCCTCCTTGCGGGATCGCGCGCGGGCGCATCGGTACGCGCCGCCCAGCGCAGCGTTGCCGAACGGGCGCGGGGATTGCGCGCCTCCTCGTCTGCGCCGGGACGGATCGCGGCAGAAGGCTTGCCGAAAACCGCTGCGTTGCGTGCAGCAACCTGTGGCAGATGGCGCGAACCAGCAGGCTCCGCACCCGCAGCTTCGCGCAGGAACTGCTTGACGATACGGTCTTCAAGGCTGTGAAAACTGACCACGGCAAGGCGGCCGCCGGGGACCAGCACCCGCTCCGCTGCGCCCAATCCCTCGATCAGTTCATCCAGTTCACCGTTGACGTGAATCCGCACGGCCTGAAAGCTGCGCGTTGCCGGGTCTTTCTGCGCCTTCGGGCCCTTGATGTCCGGGCGATACCCCAACGCCTTGCGCACCACGGCGGCAAACTGCGCCGTCGTGGTCAGCGGCCGCGCGGCAACTACGGCGCGAGCGATGCGGCGTGACTGGCGCTCTTCGCCGTAACGGAACAGCACGTCCGCGATTTGCGTCTCGTCCGCTTCGTTGAGGAAATCCGCGGCGCTGAACCCATCGCGCGACATGCGCATATCGAGCGGACCGTCCGACGAGAACGCAAAGCCGCGCGCCGCCTGATCGAGCTGCATCGAACTGACCCCGATATCGAAGACAACGCCCTGCACGCCTGCCACTCCGGCATCAGCCAGCCCCTTGGCCAGTTCCGAGAACCGGCGCGGATGCAGCACCAGACGGGGCGCATCGCCCTGCGTTTCAGGCCATGTCCGTCCAGCCGCGATGGCATCGGGATCGCGATCAAAGGCATGGACCGTCGCACCTGCATCAAGCAGGCGCCGGGTATATCCGCCCGCCCCGAAGGTTGCATCGACAACGAGATCACCGGGCTGCGGGTTTAGCGCAGCAACGACTTCATCAAGCAGGACGGGAATATGCGGGGCGCGCTGGTCGGCGATCACTTGCGCTTCCCCTTGGCAGCTTCCGCCATTCTGGCACGGCACCCGGCCTGCGCCGCCGCCCAGCCCGCCCCCTGTTCAAACAGGATGCGCGGGTTCCAGATCGTGATCTGGCGACCGCCGCCATGGAAAAAGAGGCCGTCTTCCACTTCACCCAGCTCACCAAGGTGATCGGGCAGGACAAACCGCCCGCTCTCATCAAAGCTGGCGCGATGAAAACCATAGACCTGCGCTTCGGCCATATCGCGGTCGAAATCGCGGTTGAGACGCAAGGATTTTTCTTCGTCCCGGTCGATTTCCTCGGCAAACTGCTGCAGCCGCGAAAGACCGAACCCGACCAGGCACGGGAGGCGGGCGTGCTTGTCGAGGCAGAGGATGCGCTGATTGTCGGAAGCGGCAAAGACATCGGAGCGGAAGTCTGCCGGCAGGACAAAGCGGCCCTTTTCGCCACGCGGCGAAAAGCCCTGCCCCACAAAATTTACCGGCCCTCCCGCCACGCCAGTCACCCCGTTCGCGGACGAAAAACTCCACCGTTCGCCCCCGCGCCATGGCGCGAGACCGTTTCATCCCCCGCGGATGCGAATGGAGATTGTTTCGACCAGCCACGTCTTAACGCGGGCTGGTCCGGGCGAAAAGGGGAAAATGCGGGAAAATGCGGGCTAAGTATGATTTCACTTAATTTTTTCTAATTCCTATCGCTCCGTTAACCAAATAATGCGCAAGAAAAGTGTGTCCAGAACCTCCATGACAGCGGCATTTTGAACCAATCCGCGAATCCGGGGCAAGCGTTTATGACGATGGCGCCCGCACTTTCCCGCAGACTGACGTGCTCAGCGGGCAAACGCTTCATCAAGCAAGGCTGAAAGGGCTGATTCCTGCGGGTACGCGCTTGTCGCCGGTTCCAGCAACGCCGCATCCGCCACGATCACCGCGCGTCCGCCGCCGATCCGGCAGCGCGCGACAAGCCCCGCTTCGCCGATCATGCAGCGCGAATCGACACCGCCGGAACGCGGGGCCAGTTCGCCTGCAAGGCGCACGGCAATCCGCTCGCCCGCAATTTCCCGCATGCCCGATGGTTGCGCGTCGTCAAAGTGCAGTTCCAGTCCCCAGCGCGCCAGAATAGGGGACAAGAGAACCACATCCTGCGGCCGCCGCCTGTCGCCAAGCGGAAAGGCGCTGTCCTGCGTCAACAGTGGATCGGCAAAGACAAGTACCCGCCCGCCGTTACGCACCCAGCGATCCAGCGCAACGTTTTCATCCGCACGCAATGGGCGCGGCTGAGCAAGCACCAATCCGGCAAGTTTGGGTGAGGCAGCGCCCAGCCCGGCCAGCGTATCGAGCGCCCGGATCGCCCCATAGCGCGCAAGCACGGCCCGCGCCCAATGTGGCGGATCGTCCGCGTCCAGCATTGCGCGCAGATCAGCCTGTTCGGACCACAGGATCGGCAGACTGGTGAACAGGCCGACCATCTTTTGGTCTGCCGCCACAGGTACAGGGACTGGCGGGGAAGCATGGCGCGGCAGTGCGTATAGTCCGACCGCAACCAACAAGCCGATAATGGCACCGGCCAGCACAAGGCCGCGCTTGCGCATCCCTGCGATCAGCGCGGTTGTACCGGGCCGGTCAGCGCACCTTCGGGCGTAGCCGTCGGCGTAGGCGCTTCCTTGGCGGTCACCGGCAATTCGGGAGCCACGCCCATATCCACCAGCGGATCCTTGGCGGTCGGTTCCGGTTTGGTGACGACGCTGGCGGCAGGGTCTGTCACCGAGGCGGCATCGACTGTCTTGGCGCGGTCCATGATCACGTTGGCCAGGCTGACAAGCAGCAGCATCCCGGCCAGCCCGAACATGCCCACCTGCAAGCGGTGCATCGCGTCGGCGCGCTGCTGGCGGGCGGTAGGCGGGACATGGGCAAGCATGTTCGCAGGAATGGCGCTGTCCGGTTCCGGCGACGCCGCATTGCGCGCGGTTGAGCGATCAACGATGGCCATGAACCACTTCTATATCATTGGTCCAGCCAGGGGAACACCGGAAGGCCCTTGGCCTTCAGCCACGCCGGGTTGTAGAGCGATGAAAGATAGCGGAAGCCGGTGTCACACAGGATCGTGACAATGCGGCTGCCCTTCCCCAGTTGTCTGCCCAGCGCCACGGCGCCCGCCACGTTGATCCCGCTCGACAAGCCAAGGCACAGCCCTTCTTCGGCCAGCAGGCGCTGCACCCAGTGCAAGCCTTCTTCATCGGAAATGCGGAACTGCGTGTCGATCGGCGCGCCATCGAGGTTCGCCGTAATGCGCCCCTGGCCGATCCCTTCGGCAACCGAAGATCCTTCCGCCTTGAGTTCACCGTTGGCGTAATAGTTGTAAAGCGCCGCACCGTGCGGATCGGTCAAGGCGATGGTCACGTTCTCATCAAAGGCTTTAAGCCCCATCCCCACCCCGGCAATCGTGCCGCCGGTCCCGGCCGCGCAGGTAAAGCCGTCGATGCGATGCTCCATCTGCTCCCAGATTTCTGGTGCGGTGGATTCGATGTGCGCGCGGCGGTTGGCGATGTTGTCGAACTGGTTGGCCCAGACTGCGCCTTCGGTTTCTTCGGCCATGCGGCGCGATGTGTGGACGAAATGGCCGGGATTGGAAAACGGCGCTGCGGGCACCAGCACCAGTTCGGCGCGCAGCGCCCGCAGCGTGTCCATCTTTTCGCGCGATTGCGTTTCGGGCATGACGATGACGGACTTGTACCCGCGTGCGTTGGCGACCAGCGCGATGCCGATGCCGGTATTGCCCGCCGTGCCTTCCACGATCGTGCCGCCGGGCTTGAGCAGGCCCCTCTCCTCAGCGTCGCGCACGATCCACAGCGCCGCCCGGTCCTTTACCGAAGCGCCGGGGTTGGCGAACTCGCATTTGCCGAAAATGTCGCAGCCTGCCGCCTCGCTCGGCCCCTTGAGCCGGACGAGCGGGGTATTGCCGATCAGGGCTATCGTATCGTGTGCAATCGTCGGTGCCATCATGGCGCCTGAGGTAAGGGCACTTGGCGCGAATGCCAACGCATTTGCGCTATTCTTTCCCCAAGCGCAGGTCGCAAAGGCTATTCGCGTCCGGCCCGGATCGCCGCGCCGCCCGCAAATGGCGCAACCGCCAGCGCGACAAGGCTGCACGCCGCAAGCAGGAACAAGCCGCCTTCGCCTTCGGGTTGCAACGACCCTGCGCCGAAAATCAGCAAAGGCACCGCCAGCGGGATCGCCAGCAAACCGCCCAGCGCCGCGCCCGCCCGCATGCCGGCTGTCAGTGCCGCAATCGTCACCCCGATGGCGGCCAACCCCGGCGTGCCCAGCAGCAGCCCGATCTCTACCGTAAGCAATTGCGCGGCATCGAGCGAAAGCAAACCGGCCGAAAGCGGCGCGGCCAGCAGCAACGGCACGCCGAAACTGATCCAGTGCGCCACGATCCGCACCAGCAGCAGCGCCTCTTCCGAAATGCCGCGCAAGGCCCACTGGTCGAACATGCCCGCTTCAAGATCCGGCTCCACCAGACGGTCCAGTGGCAGGATCGCGGCCAGCAGCGCGGCCACCCAGATCACCCCTGCGCCGGTACGCGCCAGCAGCCGCGCATCCGGCCCGACCGCAAAGGGAAACAGCATTGCCACCGCCATGAAGAACAGCAGCGGCAGCACCGCGCCGCCACGCCCCTGCGCCCCGCGCAACAGCAGCGCCAGATCGCGCGTGAAGATTGGCCAGAGCCGGGCTATCACGGCTTGAAATCCAGCAAGCGGATCGTCCGCACCGGCGCCAGTGCCAGCGGCTGGTGCGAGGCCAGGATCACCGCGCCTCCTTCGGCGCAATGCGCCCTGATCGCGGCCTGCGCGGTGCTGGACCAGTGCTGATCCAGACCGTTGAGCGGTTCATCCAGCAGCCAAAGCGAAGCACCGCTCGACGCCACGCGGGCAAGCGCGGCGCGTTTGCGCTGCCCGGTAGAAAGATAGCGCACCGGCACATCCAGCAGATCGGAAAGACCAAAATCGGCCTGCGATGGATGCCCCCGGTCTACCCGCTGCCAGAAGCCGAGCGCCCGGTGCAGCGGCAAGTGACCATCAAGCGCCAGCCGTTCATCGGCCAGCGCCAGCGTGCCGCTGCGCTTCACGGTCCCCGCAAAGGGGCGCAAAAGCCCGGCAAGGATACGGATCAGACTGGATTTGCCGATACCGTTCGGCCCTGCAAGGTGAACGATTTCGCCCGGCGCAACCGACAGCGACAGGGCGCGGAACAACACCCGGTCTCCGCGTACACAGGCAATGTCCCTTGCAACCAGGCCGCACTCTTGCATGGGCCGAGGCGATAGGGGAAAGCAGGACGACTGCCAAGCCGCCCGCGGCACCTCATTGGCAATACCGGAAGGACCGCGCCATGGCGATTGCCCGCCTCACCCAGACCGAATGCGATGCCTTGCTGGCGGAACTGCCGGACTGGCAATTGCGTGCCGATGGCCGCGCCATCACGCGCACATTCCGCTTTGCCGATTTTTCCGAAGCATGGGCGTTCATGGCGCGCGTTGCCCTGCTGGCCGAACGCAGCGATCATCATCCCGAATGGAGCAACGTCTACAACCGGGTGGAGGTGACGCTGACCACGCACGATGCGGAAGGGCTTTCGGCGCGCGACGCGGCCATGGCGCGGGCTATCGCGGCGTTCGTCTGACCGCTCGCGGCATGGGCACTATTGGCGCGATGGCCGCCGCTTGGTCTGCAGCTGGCGGCGCAGGCGGCCAGGCATCCAGCGCGCGGCAAAGGCCATGCGACGGGCCGTCTTGCCGACGAGCGTGTGCACCCTTTCACCGTGAACCGCGCTCCAAGCGGCATCGGCCACTTCGCTCACCGGCGTGATTTCAAGCCCGGCGCGGCGCACGCGGCTGCGGATATCTTCGTTGCTAACGCGGTTCGGCGCGTGGTCGAGCAGCGGGGTTTCGATGAACGAAGGCATCAGATCGCAAACCTTGATTCCGTCGGCCGCCCATTCTGCATCCAGCGATTCCGTCAGCCCGCGCACCCCGAACTTGGTCGCGGAATAGACCGACGACCCCGGCGATCCGTATATGCCAGCAGCACTTGCGGTATTGAGCAGGCACGAGCCAGGCGCGCTGGCCTTCAGCCACGGGTATGCCGCTTGCGCCCCGAAAATCACGCCTTTGAGGTTGATATCCAGCGTCCGCGCGATTTCATCCTCGGCCAGCTCCACGACCGGCCCGGCAATCGGGATCCCGGCGTTGTTGAACACAGCGTCGATGCGCCCCCCGGACGCCGTGGCAAAAGCATCGAGCGCGGCGTCCCATGCCGCCCGGTCACGCACGTCGAGCCGATGGGACGATGATTGACCTGCGGGCAGCAGCGCCGCCGTAGCCGCCATGCCTGCCTCGTCAATGTCGGCCAGCCCCACGAACCACCCGCCTTGCGCAAAGCGTTGCGCCACCGCGCGCCCGATGCCCGATCCGCCGCCCGTGATGAAAATCGTCTTGCGCGCCATGCCGCTCCCCCTCCCGTTATGGTACCGGTTCTAGAGCGCCGGATTGTTATAGCAATGCCAGGTAAAGATCGCCGCCGCGCCGCGATGGGGCCGCCAGTCTTCGGCCAGCAGGCGGGTCGTGCGCTCGTCCGGCCGTTCGGCAAGCCCCAGCAGACGACCAAGCCCGACCTGCACGGCCAGATCGCCAGCCGGCCAGATGTCCGGGCGGCCTTCCGCAAAAAGCAGGTATATCTCAGCCGACCACCGGCCAATGCCCTTGATCCGCACCAGTTCGGCAACGGCAGCTTCATCGTCGGCGGGCAGGCTGGCAAGATCCAGTTCACCATTCGCCACGAGTTCGCACAGCGAGCGCGCATAGCCCTGCTTCTGCCGCGACAGCCCGCAGGCGCGTAGCGCATCGAAGTCGGCGTCCAGCAGTGCCTGGGGTGGCATATCTTCGCCCAGCAGCGCCTCAAGCCGATTCCACACCGATGCCGCCGCCGCAACGCTGACCTGTTGACCGACGATGGTCCGCAACAAGGTGCGGTAGCCCGTGGGGCGGATGCGCGGTTCGGGGTAGCCGACGCGGGCAATGGCCCCGGCCAATGCGGGGGTGCGCTCCGCGATATGGTCCAGTCCCTGGCGGATCGCGGTTGCGGAAAGACCCATGCGGCAAAACCCTCTTATGCAAATAAGCCGATCAGCAGTTGCCAAATCCGGGCGTTGGCGATAGCAGCCCCGCTCAAAGGCGAACAGGGGCCGGTTTGCCCCGCGCCACGCTTGGAGAATGGACGATGCCGAAGCTTGTCGTTGTCAATCGTGCGGGTGAAGAACAGTCGATCGAGGCCGAAGACGGCCTGTCGGTCATGGAAGTGATCCGGGACAACGGGTTTGACGAACTGCTGGCCCTGTGCGGCGGCTGCTGTTCGTGCGCAACCTGCCACGTCTTTGTTGACCCGGCGTTCATCGACAAGATCCCGGCGATGAGCGAAGATGAAAGCGACCTGCTGGACAGCTCGGATTATCGCAACGAAACGTCGCGGCTTTCGTGCCAGGTGCACATGACCGGCGATCTGGACGGCCTGCGCGTGACGATCGCGCCGGAAGACTGATCCCGTCGCGCCGACACTGCCCAAGAAAAGGCCCGCCTCCTGTTGGAGAGCGGGCCTTTTTCTTGAACTGCAGAAGCGTTGCGCGGGTTTACGTCAAAGCCGCAGGCCCGCCGTTTCATCCAGCCCGGCCATGAGGTTTAGCGTCTGCACGGCAGCCCCGCTGGCGCCCTTGCCCAAGTTGTCGAGTACCGCGACGAGCCGCGCCTGATCCCCATCGGCGCTGCCCATGACATGCAGCGCCAACCCATCCCACGGCTCCATCGAAGCGCGCAGCAGCATCTCGCCGTCGGCGGGCAGTTCCTGCGCCACGGTGACAACGGGAGATCCTTCATAGAACTGGGTCAGCGCAACGCGCAGAAGATCGGCCGGGACATTGCCGGGCATGACACCCAGCGGCAGCGGGATTTCCACCACCATGCCACGGTGCGCCGCGACCACCGCCGGGCTGAACAGCGGCGCGATGGCCAGGCCACTGTATTGCTGCATTTCCGGGACATGCTTGTGGCCGAAGGTCAGGCCATAGCCGCGCCAGGCAATATCGCGGTCATCCTCGAACCGGGCAATCAGCGCCTTGCCGCCGCCCGAATAGCCCGAAATGGCATTGCAACTGTATGGCCAGGCCGCAGGCAGCAGGCCATTGTGAACAAGCGGCGCCAGCAGGCCGATGAACCCGGTGGGATAGCACCCCGGATTGGCCACGCGCTTCGCCTTCGCCACCGTTTCACGCCCGACGATTTCAGGAAAACCATAGGTCCAGCCCTCGGCCACGCGGTGCGCGGTCGAAGCGTCGATCACGCAGGTGCGATCGTTGCGGATCATCGCCACGGCATCGCGCGCGGCATCGTCGGGCAGGCACAGGATCACCACGTCGGCGTCGTTGATCGCCTCTGCCCGCGCGGAATCGTCCTTGCGCCGTGCATCGTCGAGCGCGATCAGCGAAAACTCCGCGCGCCCGGCCAGCCGTTCGGCGATTTCCAGCCCGGTGGTGCCCGCAGCGCCGTCAATGAAGACGCTGGTCGTCACGCCACCGCTTCCAGCGCGGCAAGATCGACATAGCCAACCAGCAGGTCGGACTGCGCCTGCCCCCAGGCCCAGCCGCCCGAAATGTCGAGCACGTCGAACACTTCGCCAGAAGCCAGCGGGCGCAATTCCTCGCCATCGGCCTTGCCCGCGCTGCGCAGGCTGGCATCGCGCGTGGCGCGATGCGGCATCGGCACGGCATAGTGCGGCACGAAATAGCGCCCGGCGAGGCCGATATGCGCAAGATCGCCGCGCACGGGCAGATGCGGCTTGTCCGACCGGTCGGCCGGGCGGACAAGCGCGAGCGGGCCGGGCGGCACCCCGACGGGCAGTGGCGAAGCGTCAACAGTCAATTCAGGTTGTCCCCGGAACACGAAAGCCGGGCGATTAGCCGCCTCCGCGCCATCAGGCAAGGCATGGTGCGTCACCCCCCGCCCCCGCCGTAGCGTGCCTTTAACATGCCCCACACAGCACGCAGGCCCAGTGCATCGCCACCCTTGGGACGGCCCGGCTTGGCCACCGGACGCCACGCAAAGGTATCAAAGTGCGCCCAATCAATGCCTTCGTCGACAAAGCGGTCAAGGAACAGGGCCGCCACGCTGGCACCGGCAAACCCGCCCGAAGGCGCGTTCTGCAGATCAGCGACATCGGACTTCAGATATTCGCGGTAGGCTTCGTGCAGCGGCAGACGCCAGCACGGATCGTCACGCTCCAGCCCCGCCGTAGACAGTTCCTGCGCCGTCGCATCGCGCCGCGCAAACAGCGCCGGGAGATCCGGCCCCAGCGCGACGCGCGCCGCGCCTGTCAAGGTGGCAAAGTCCACGATCAGGCCGGGCCGCATCTCGCAGGCACGGGTCAGCGCATCGCCCAGCACCAGCCGTCCTTCAGCATCGGTATTGGTGATTTCGACCGAAAGGCCGTTGCGTGCGCGCAAAATGTCGCCGGGGCGGAAAGCGTGGCCGGAAATCGCGTTTTCCACAGCCGGTATCAACAGGTGCAAGCGCACCTTCAGGCCCATCGCCATGATCAGCCCGGCCAGTGCGAGAGCATGCGCCGCGCCACCCATGTCCTTTTTCATCAGCGCCATGGCTGATGATGGCTTGATGTCCAGCCCGCCCGAATCGAAGGTCACGCCCTTCCCGACGATGGCCACGCGCGGATCTCCGGCATCGCCCCATTCCAGTTCGATCAGGCGCGGCGCGTGGCTGCGTGCCGCCGCCCGGCCGACCGCATGAACCATGGGGTAATCACGCTCCAGTGCGTCGCCTGTGACGACATGCAGGTCGGCATGGTATGTCTTGGCCAGCGCCCGCGCCTCTGCCTCAAGCTGTGTCGGCCCCATGTCTTCTGCCGGGGTATTGACCAGGTCGCGCACCGTCAGCACCGCCAAGGCTTCAGCCAAGGCGGGCTCGATCCGGGACACATCAGTCGTCAGCAGGATACGCGGGCCCGTTTCGCTGGTCGCCTTGCGGTAACGGTCGAAGCGGTACTGGCCAGTGACCCAGCCGTGCAGCGCCTTGCCCGGTTGCGCGCCGCCCGCGCGGCGATAGGTTCCGGCAGGCAGGGCATCGGCCAGCTTGGCCATGCACCATGATGATAGCTGATCGGCATCGGCCACCCCGGCCACGGCGAACCAGCCATCGCCATCGGGGACAATGGCGTATTCATACCCCCCGCCTTCGAACTTCTGCGCGGCAAGTGCCGCACGTTGCCCGCCGTTCAGACCTTTGAGGAAATCGGGAAAGGTCGCCTTGTCGACAAGGTGGAGGGCTATGGCCTGCTGGCCGCGATCAGGCTGGATCAGCGCGTGCTTGTCTGTCATCTCCCTATCAGACATGCCGCAAGGCGCGGCGCGTTGCGAGAGGAAATTGCCCGATGCCCGCTGCCCTGATTCCATATGCCCGGCGCGCGAGCCTTTTGCCCCTGCTGGCGCTGTGCGTTGCAGCGTGCGCACAGCAGGAACAGTCCGCCACACAGCCCGATGAAGCCACCACAACATCCGCCCTTGCACAGCCCGCTGCAACGGACGCAGCCGCTGCGCCCGCGCCTCCCAAGGCCAGTGCCCGGTCAGTCAGCGAAGAGAACCCGCTCTATACGTTCGACTACAGCTATCCGGCGGCCGCAGCCGCGATTCCGGCGTTGAGCGCCCTGCTGGACAAGGATCTGGCCGATGCCCGCGCCGAACTGGCGCAGCAGGCGCGCGAAGACAGCAAGAACGCAAAGGAAAGCGGTTACCCCTTCAACCCTCACAGCCACAGCGTGGAATGGCAGGTCGTCACCGACCTGCCCGGCTGGCTGAGCCTGTCGACCCTGATCGGCTTTTACAGCGGCGGGGCGCACCCCAACTATACCTTCGATGGCATCGTGTGGGACCGCGCCGCCAACACGCGCCGCAAGGCCACGGACCTGTTTACCTCGCCCACCGCGCTTTCCGGCGCCATCAAGGCCCCGTTCTGCAAGGGTCTGGAAAAAGCGCGCGCGCAAAAGCGCAAGGGTCTGGATTGGCAACCGGGCAGCATCAGCGAGTTCGACCAGTGCATCGACCCGCTGGAACAGACGATCATCCTTGGCTCGGCAGGCGGAAAGGCGTTTGACCGGATCGGCTTCCTGATCGCGCCTTACGCCGCCGGGCCTTATGCCGAAGGGAGTTATGAAGTTACGTTGCCGGTCACGGAAAAGGTCATGGCCGCGGTCAAGCCGGAATACCGGGCCGCGTTTGCCATGCCGTGACCAGACCCGGTGCCTGCGGTTTGATAGCGGCTCGCAATCGGCGCACGATGCCGCTATGTTGCAGCCATGGAACAGTATGTAGTCGTCGACGATAACGACCTTTCACAGCGCAATGGCATGATCAAGCTGCATGGCCCCGCAGGCTTCGAAGGCATGCGCAAGGCCGGGCGACTGGCCGCCGAAATCCTTGATGCCCTGGTGCCGCTGGTGGTGCCGGGCGTGCGCACGGACGAGCTGGACAGCTTCGTCCGGCAGATGACGCTGGATGGCGGAGCGATTCCGGCCACGCTTGGTTATCGTGGCTACAGCCATTCGTGCTGCATCTCGATCAACCATGTCGTGTGCCACGGCATCCCTTCGGACAAGACGCTCAAGGACGGCGATATCGTCAATATCGACGTGACGCCGCTGCTCGATGGCTGGCACGGGGACTCGAGCCGGATGTACCTTGTCGGCGATGTCCCGCTCAAGGCACGGCGACTGGTGGATGTGACGTATGAATGCCTCATGCTCGGCATTGCGGCGGCAAAGCCCGGCGCGCGGCTGGGCGATATCGGCGCGGCCATACAGGCCCACGCCGAAAAGCAGCGGTACGGCGTGGTGCGCGAGTTTTGCGGCCACGGCCTTGGCCGGCTGTTCCACGATGCCCCCGAAGTGATCCACGCCGCGCGGGCCGGGACCGGTCCCGAACTGCGGCCCGGCATGTTCTTCACCATCGAGCCGATGATCAATCTGGGCAAGCCGGGGGTGAAGATCCTGGAAGATGGCTGGACCGCCGTGACGCGCGACCGTTCGCTTTCGGCACAGTTCGAACATTCGATCGGCATCACCGAAGACGGCTGCGAAGTGTTCACGGCCAGCCCCAAGGGCCTGGACAAGCCACCGTATACAGGCTGATCTGCCTAAAAAACAGGCATCGCTTGCGCAAATATTGTGCACTTTTCGAACAGCCGCACGCAACGATGCGTATGCGGCGACGGCCCGTGCGATTCAAATCTTGCCAAAGCGCCGATTTTCCGGCTTTCCCGCCGCGCATCTATGGCCTAGTGCTTTGCTACAGCAGAGTGGCACGATTCTTGAGTAGGTCGGGTCATAAGATATTAAACGCCGGCCCGCCTTCATCTGGCGCTCCGGCCTGCGTTGCAGGGGTCTGAACGACGTGAAAAAGGTCGAAGCGATCATCAAGCCCTTCAAGCTCGATGAAGTGAAGGAAGCGTTGCACGAAATCGGCGTGTCCGGAATCACGGTTACCGAAGCCAAGGGCTTTGGGCGCCAGAAGGGCCACACCGAACTTTACCGTGGCGCTGAATACGTCGTCGATTTCCTGCCCAAGGTGAAGCTTGAGGTTGTCGTGGGCGATGCGCTGGTAGATCGTGTGGTCGAGGCCATCGCTGCCGCCGCGCAAACCGGGCGCATCGGCGATGGCAAGATCTTCGTGATCCCGATCGAAAGCGCCCTGCGCATCCGCACCGGTGAACGCGATAACGATGCAATCTGATCTGCGTGCGGCCAGCGCCGGGTAACCCGGCGGCCGTGCGAAACGCTGTTTGGCGCCTTTCCGGTCCGCCCGGGCAAGGCTCCAGAAACGGGGGTAGGCCTGTGGACGGGCAAGCCTCCGGTCAAGGTAACCACCTCCGTTACCCCCGGACTTCTCCACCGGGGACAAGAAGAAGGACCAGCGATGGCAACTGCAAAGGAAATCCTTGCCCGTATCAAGGACGAGGAAATCGAATGGGTCGATCTGCGTTTCACCGATCCCAAGGGCAAGTGGCAGCACCTCACCATGGTCGCCAGCCTGATCGGCGAAGACGAGCTTGAAGACGGCCTGATGTTCGACGGTTCCTCGATTGAAGGCTGGAAGGCCATCAACGAATCGGACATGATCCTCATGCCCGACCTTGACTCCGTGTTCATCGATCCGTTCTCGGCCACGCCGATGATGATCGTGTGCTGCGACATCGTCGAACCTTCGTCCGGCGAACTCTACGCCCGCGACCCGCGCTCGACCGCCAAGCGCGCAGAAGCCTTCGTCAAGTCTTCGGGCATCGGCGACACGGTCTATGTCGGCCCCGAAGCCGAGTTCTTCCTGTTCGACGACGTCAAGTTCTATGACGGCTACGACGGCAACGGCTTCAAGATCGACGATATCGAACTGCCGACCAACTCGGCCAAGGACTATGAAGGCGGCAACCTTGGGCACCGTCCTCGCGCCAAGGGCGGCTACTTCCCCGTTGCACCGGTCGATAGCTGCGTCGACATCCGCGGTGAAATGGTCCGCACGATGATCGAAATGGGCCTGCCCTGCGACAAGCACCACCACGAAGTGGCTTCGGCACAGCACGAACTGGGCCTGACCTTCGGCACGCTCGTCCAGACCGCAGACCGCATGCAGGTGTACAAGTACGTCGTGCAGCAGGTCGCGCAGGCTTATGGCAAAACGGCAACCTTCATGCCCAAGCCGATCAAGACCGATAACGGTTCGGGCATGCACACCCACATCTCGATCTGGGAAGGCGGCAAGCCGCTGTTCGCGGGCAACGGCTATGCCGGGCTTTCGGACATGTGCCTGTACTTCATCGGTGGCGTTATAAAGCACGCCAAGGCGCTGAACGCCTTCACCAACCCGACCACCAACAGCTACAAGCGTCTGGTGCCGGGTTATGAAGCGCCGGTGCTGCTGGCCTATTCGGCCCGCAACCGTTCGGCTTCGTGCCGCATCCCCTACGGTGCCGGTGCCAAGGCAAAGCGCGTCGAGTTCCGCTTCCCCGATGCCATGGCCAACCCCTACCTGTGCTATGCCGCTCTGCTGATGGCCGGTCTGGACGGGATCAAGAACAAGATCCACCCTGGCGACGCCATGGACAAGAACCTCTACGATCTGCCGCCGGCAGAACTCGCAGAAGTTCCGACCGTTTGCGGCAGCCTGCGCGAAGCTCTCGACAGCCTGGAAGCCGATCACGACTTCCTGCTGCAGGGCGGCGTGTTCACCAAGGACCAGATCGAAGCCTACATCGAACTGAAGTGGCCCGAAGTGATGCGCTGGGAAACCACGCCTTCGGCTGTCGAGTTCGACATGTACTATTCGCTCTGATCCTTCGGGACAGCGCAAAGCCAAAGGGGCGTCCGGGAAACCGGGCGCCCTTTTCGCATCGCGGCATCACGCCGGGCAGCATGGCACTGGATGGACGGCTTCGTGCGGTTTTTCACAGCGATGGGGAAAAGTTCCCGCCTTCGGGATGAACGGTTATTCAGCCAAGGCGAACCGAGCGGGCGCCCGGTTCCCGAATCCGCACGGGCAGGTACGAAGGTGCCCATGCAAAAGAACGTGGTCGCAACGCTCCTCGCCTTCCTGTCGTTTGTGATGATGCCGTCGGTGGCACATGCCCGGCTGCAATGCGTAACCTATGCCCGGCAGGTTTCGGACGTGCAGATCATGGGCAATGCCCGCGACTGGTGGGGTCAGGCCGAAGGCCGTTATGACCGCGGCCACGAACCCCAGCCAGGCGCCGTCCTTGCCTTCAGCAGTTCACACGCCATGCCCTATGGGCACGTCGCCGTCGTGCGCAAGGTCGTCGACAATCGCCACATCCTGATCGACCACGCCAACTGGTCCGGGCCGGGTCTGGTCGAACGCGGCGTGATGGCCGTGGATGTCTCTGCCGCAGGTGACTGGAGCGAAGTGCGCGTGTGGTATGGTCGGACACAGTCGCTGGGCCTGCGCTCCAGCCCGGCACACGGGTTCATTTATCCGGCGACGGCCGCAAAGCACGTGGTCACCGCGGATTCCGGTCAGGATCAGCCAACCAAAGGCTGACCGGTCACCCCGTCCTGCGCAGCCGCTCCGCCCCGCGCAGAGGTTCGGGCGATGAGACCAGCGCCCTGATCGCGTCAAGGTCCATCGCCTGCCAGAACAGATAGCCCTGGATCATCTGGCACCCCGCTGCCTGAACGAGCGCGCGCTGGACCGGGGTTTCCACCCCTTCGGCTACCACCTTCATGCGCAAGGTGTGTCCCAGGGAAACGATGGCCTTGAGGATCGCATAGGCATCGAGATCGCCTTCGATGTGCTGTACGAAGGAGCGGTCGATCTTGATGCGGTCGAACTGGAACGAGCGCAGATAGCTTAGCGACGAATAGCCGATGCCGAAATCGTCGAGGGCGATGCGGAAGCCGCGCGTGTTCAACCCTTTGAGCACATCGAGCACGTGATCGCTGCGGTCCAGCATCACACCTTCGGTCACTTCCAGGACGAAGCGGCGCGGGTCGGCCCCGGTTTCGCGGACAAGGCGGTCGATCGTCGGCAGGAAATCGCTGGCCATGATCTGCAGCGGCGAAAGGTTGACCGACACTTCGCCGATGGCAAGATCGCAACATTCGCTGAACACGCGTTCGAGCACCCAGTTGCCCAGCGGCACCATCAGCCCTGCCTGCTCGGCCACGGGCACGAAAAGGTCGGGCCGGATCGCGCCGCGTTCGGGATGCGGCCAGCGTAACAGCGCCTCTGCCCCGGTAATCGCGCCCGTCGTGGCATCGACGACCGGCTGATAGGCCAGTTGCAGTTCGTTGCCGGCAATCGCGCGGCGCAGCTCCATCTCCATTTCGCGCCGCAACTTGACCGATGCGTCCATATCGCGGGTGAAACGCCGGTAGCGGGCGCGCCCGCGCTGCTTTGCGCGATAGAGCGCAATGTCGGCGCGGCGCAGAAGCTCGCCGGGGTCTTCGCTCTGTTCCGGCCCCCAGCTTATTCCGCAGGAAAAACTCACGTCGAGATTATTGCCGGAAATGACGAACGGTTCGCGCGTCAGCGCCATGATTTCCTGCCCGAGCCGGTCCGCCGCTTCGCGTCCGCCGGTTGTCCGGCGCATCAGCACGAACTCATCGCCGCCGAACCGCGACAGGAAATCGCCCGGCGGCAGGGTTCTGCGCAGGCGCAGCGCCACCTGCCGCACCAGTTCGTCCCCGACGTGATGGCCAAGCGTATCGTTCACTACCTTGAAGCGGTCGATATCGACATAAGCGACAAAGACATCGCCCAGATCGCGGTGCTGCACACAGGCGTTCAGTTCCAGCCGCAGCCGCTGCATGAAATGCGCCCGGTTTGGCAGACCCGACATCGCATCGTGCAAGGCGTTGTGCTGCGCCTGCGCTTCGCTGGCGATCAGTTCGCTGGTCGTGCGCTTCATGCGGCGCAGGATGATCCAGCCCCCGGCATTCACGCCGATAAAGAACAGGATATAGATCACCAGCAACGGTGCGGTCTGGCGCAGGATCGCCGGACCGGGCGGCTTCGATTGCCACGACACCCAGCCCACCTGCTGCCCGGCGTGCCCAAGAAGAGCCAGAGCGTTGCGCGATTCATCCTTCTCCGGTCTCTGTGCCATACGCACGCCATCAAGCAGCAGGGCTTCCTGCAAGTCGGCGACCACCCCTTTGTCGAAGAAGCGGACAAGCACCACGTAATCGGGTTCGCGCGCCAGAAGGCGGCGCGTGGCATCGGGCACGACCGACGTCACGACGATAAAGGCGGGGCGGCCATCCACGCTGGTCATGGCGCCAAGGCCGCGCGGCAGCGGCATCCCGGCGACATCATAGGGCCAGCGCACCTTGCCCAGAGGACGCCAGCTTGCCGGTTCCATGCTTGCCGCGTCAGTCGCCCCGCCATGGCTGACGGAGCGCATGATCATGTCGCCAACTTGCGGCGCTATCGCCGGGTAACGGCAGTCCGTGGCCAACCGTCTGCCATGCCAGCACCGGACCATCGTGCCATCGAACCGGACATGATAGGTAAAGTCGATCCGCTGGCTGCCGTAGAAATAGCCGGCCAGAAAACTTCGCCCCCACACTTCCGCGTCGGGCGCGTTGAGCCGGGTGACGGCATCGTCCCACGTCAGATGCAGCATCGCAGCGTTCAGCATCTGCCGGGTGGTACGGTGCACGAACCGTTCGACCAGCCGCTGTTCCTCAAGACGCGTGAACCTGTCGGCGATCCGCGTCGAATCGCGGAAAGCAACGACCAGGGCGGCGGTCAGCGCCAGCAGGGCAAGAAACGTGGCGGTGGCCACCCATCTGGCGCTGACCAGACTGGTGCCTGGCCGAATCCGCTGCCGCGTGAAGGAATGCTGCTGCCCCATATATGCCGGATTATCCGCACGGTTGCGAAGAATTGGTTAGCGCGATGTTACGCGTAAACAGCCGCACGGCCGGAGTGCCTTGGCATCCTTGTGCGCGCGGCGCGCAGGGGCGTTCCTGTCCAAACCGGGCCAGTCAGATTGCAAATTGCAATGCAATTGCCTAGGCCGTAAACGCGCCATGATCGGGCGGTGCGGGAAACAGACTTCCGGGAGAATGAACAATGCGCCAGCGGCTGCAGCACTATATCGACGGCCAGTGGATCGACAGCGATGGTGGCCGCCGCCACGCGGTCATCAACCCGGCAACCGAGGAGCCGTGCTGCGAAATAACGCTGGGCACCGCTGCCGATGTCGACAAGGCCGTGGCCGCCGCACAGGCCGCTTTCAAGACGTTCCGCCGCACCACGCGCGAAGAACGCGTGGCGTTGCTTGAACGCATCGTGGCCGAATACAAGAAGCGTGTGCCGGATCTGGCCGTGGCCATGGCCGAAGAAATGGGCGCGCCGGTCAGCTTTGCCGGATCGGCCCAGGCAGGCGCCGGGATCGGCGGGTTCCTGGGCACGATTGCCGCGCTCAAGACCTTTTGCTTTGTCGAGGACATGGGCGCCTACACTGTTGCCCACGAACCGGTCGGCGTGGTCGGCATGATCACCCCGTGGAACTGGCCGCTCAACCAGATCGCGCTCAAGGTCGCGCCGGCGCTTGCCGCAGGCAACACCATGATCCTCAAGCCTTCGGAAGAATGCCCGACGAACGCGGCGATCCTTGCGGAAATCATGGATGCTGCGGGCGTGCCGCCGGGCGTTTTCAACCTCGTTCAGGGCGACGGCCCCGGCGTGGGCGCTGCAATCAGTGCGCATCCCGGCATCGACATGGTCAGCTTCACCGGATCGACCCGCGCCGGCATCCTCGTGGCCAAGGCGGCGGCCGATACGGTCAAGCGCGTGCACCAGGAGCTGGGCGGAAAGGCCCCCAACATCGTGCTGCCCGATGCCGATTTCGCCACGCAGCTTGCGGCAACCGCCTCAGGCCCGCTGGTCAATACCGGGCAAAGTTGCATTTCGCCCACGCGCATCCTCGTGCCGCGTGAACGCGAAGCGGAAGCCGCAGCCTTCATTGCGGCAATGTATGCGGCCACCCCGGTTGGCGATCCAATGCAGGAAGGCAAGCACATCGGCCCGGTGGTGAACAAGGCGCAGTTCGACAAGATCCGCGAACTGATTCAATCGGCCATCGACGAAGGCGCAAAGCTGGAAACCGGCGGGACCGACATGCCCGCAGGGGTCAACCGCGGGTATTATATCAGGCCCACGGTGTTTTCCGGCGTCACCCCAGCCATGCGGATCGCGCAGGACGAAATCTTCGGCCCTGTCGCCACGCTCATCGCCTATGACAGCCTCGATCAGGCGATCGAAATTGCCAACGACACAGTCTATGGCCTGTCCGCCTGCATTACCGGTGATCCCGCCAAGGCAGCAGCCATTGCCGGGGCACTGCGCGCGGGCATGGTGGCGATCAATGGTTGGTCCCCCACTCCCGGTGCGCCGTTCGGCGGGTACAAGCAATCGGGCAACGGCCGCGAAGCCGGGCTGTATGGCCTGAAGGACTTCATGGAGGTCAAGGCAATCAGCGGCCTGCCCGCCTGATCCTGCTGCCCGGCAAAAGCGAAAGGGCCGTTCCGCCAAAACGGCCCTTTTGCAGGCGCGCCTGCGCCGCACCAATCGCCTGCGGATAGACGTGTTCCAGCAGCGAACCGAAGGTCCGGTCCCATTCGAACCGCCCTTCGACATGCTGCCGCGCGGCGCGGGCCAAGGCCGCATGATCGCCAGACCACAGGCTGGTAACCGCCAACGCCATCGCCGCCGTGTCGTCCACATCAACCAGCGTGCCTGTGGCAGGCGGGATGCGTTCCGGCATCGTGCCCGATCGCACGCCAACAACCGGCAAGCCACAGGCCTGTGCCTCGATCACCGAAATGCCGAAAGTTTCGTCCGCCATGGCGGACACGTAGATGTCCGCCGATGCCAGCGCGCGCGCCAGTTCCGCGCGGTCCGCCAGGAAGCCGGGAAAGGCAACAGCCATGCCGCGCGCCTGTTCGCGCAGGGCATCGCGCAACTTGCCATCCCCGATCAGCACCAGCCCGGCATCCAGCGCGGACGGCAACTGCCGGAACATCGCGAGCAGCCGGTCGGCGCGCTTTTCGTTGTCGATCCGCCCGGCATAGACGAGCAGCGGACCACGGCAGCGCAAGCCAAGCTGCGACCGCCATTCAGGATCACGGCGCGATGGATGGAACAGCGCGGTATCAACCCCCAGCGCGACCACATCGACATGGTCCACGCGATAGGCGCGCAGCACGTCGGCCATCGCCGGGCTGAGCGTGTAGACCCGGTCGAACTCGCGGTAGGTTGCTTGCGCATAGCCCATGGCCAACCTGCGCAACCCCCGCCCGACGAACTCGCCAAACAGGCTGGACCCTACGCGATAGACATGCGCGTTCGGAAAATCCGTGTGGTATCCCGCGACCAGCGCGGTGTGCGGAAAGGCGCGGCGATAGTTGATCGCCGTCCACGGCAGTACCCACGGGCACTGCGATTCGATCAGGTCCGGGCGATACCGTTCCAACAGGTCGCGCACAGCGCGGGTACGGGTGATAAAGCGGTAGTTCGGGCTGCCGCGCACCTGTTCGGCCCCCACTTCGGCCCAGATATGGCGGCCATCCTCGATCACCCGATCCTGCGGGCCGGGCACGATCTGCAGGATGCGGTGGTCGGTCTGTTCCATCACGTAGCGGCGCTTTTCGCGCAGGTACGTTCCGATTCCGCCGCCGCCGTGCGGGGCATAGCTCTGGGTAAGATCGCAGATCAGCAGGGGTTTGCGCAGCGTGTCCATGCCGCATGCAAGGCCACGGCTGCGTGTCACTTTGACGACCAGATGTAACCGGCGTGACAGCGCGCGGCATGCAACGTGGCGTCAGTAATCCTTGCTGGCGCGCAAGTTGATGCTTTCATCGCCAATGGTCTGGATCGTGGCCAGAAGCGAAAGCCAGCGGGTGATGCGGAACTCCACCGAGGTGGCGCTGTAGCCTGCCCCGTCGGTCACCAGTTCGACGAAAAAGCGCCGCCCGATGTACTTGCCCACCGCCACGCGCGTGCCCGCTCCGATCGACGGGTCCGCGCCGATGATCCGCAGCCGGTCAAGCCCGATCGCCGACCGCAGCTTGTTGATCGGATCAAGCCCGCTGCCGCCGCGCAGCGACGCCAGCGCCGATGCAAGCTGCACTGCTTCGGGCGCCGATATCTGGGTGATCGAACTGCCGAACAGCAAGCGGCTGAGCAATTCCTCCTCCGGCAGCGCCGGGGTCGACGAAAAGGCAATTGTCGGCGCGGTGCCAGAACCCGTTATGCTGATCCGGGCGCTGACATTGTTGGCATCGCCTTCGGCCACGATGTCGAGCCGGGGGTCGATGGGCACTTCACCGGCAAAGCGGATGCGCCCGCGCGTCAGTTCAAACCGCTTGCCCGCAAACTCATAGCCCCCGCGCACGAGATCGGCGTTTCCAAATATCTGCGGGGCCGCCGTGGTCCCGCGCAGGCGGATGTCGGCACCCCATTCGCTGTCCAGCCCCAGCCCGCGCACGGCAATGCGGTTGCCGCCCGATGCGTCTATCACGAAACGCCAGGGCGTGGCGGGCGCCCGACCCGGCGCGGTATCGGCCGGGGCATTGATTTCGCGCGTGGCGACATTCGGCAGTTCCTGCACCACCGCCGCACGGCCCAGCATCCAGCGTGCCTGTTCGATCCGCACCCGCCCCGCAATCGTCCCGCCGACACCGCTGCTGACGATACGCAGCGGACCGGTGACAGTGGCAGCCATATCGTCGCGGTTGACGACCTGCGCGTTCTGCGCAGACAGGCGCAAGTCTATCGACGGGCCATGTTCGGACAATTCGGCAAGCCCAATCGTGCCGCTGCCGCTGATCCTGCCGCCGTTGTCGGTCACGCCGCTGAAGCGCGCGATGGCCAGCGAACTGTCGGTGAACGTGCCCGCCATCTGCACATCGCGCACATCGGTGCCAGTCAGCGTGCTCTGCACCCGCAGCCCGGTCGATGTAACGGCTCCGCGCAAGGCCGGGGACGCAATCGTGCCGGAAATGTCGGCCACGGCGTTGAGCGGCCCGGTCAGGTCGAACACTTCCACCCCGGTAAGACGCCACAGCGCGTCGGCCGGACCGCCATAACGCAATTGCCCGGTCAGTTGCCCCGCTTCAAGCCGGTCGACAAACCCGCCGCCGCGCGGCAATCCGCCGACACGGGCCTGCAACCGCCCGCGCACGGCACCCCCTTCGCGGATCACGGCGCGGGTCTGCACGGCATCGGGATCGAGCTGGGCCACCAGCGCGACGTCGATCGGGCGCGATGTTAGCACCAGACCCGACCGGGTCAGGCGGCGGATCATCAGCGCGGCATGGCCCGCAGGTGCGCCCTGCCCGTCGTTGACGTATTCAACCAGCCCGGACGCCGTTCCGCCCAGCCCCAGATCGGCAATCACGATGTCGATCACCGAAAGCGGCATGCGCGAAAGCGCCAGCTTCAGTTGCGTCGGCCCGCCCAGCACGTGCCCTTCGGCGATAAGGATACCGCGCCCGAAGCCGATCTGCGTCGGCGCCAGCCGCCAGCCGCGTGCATCGCCTTCCCCGTCGCGCGTCAGTACCGCGCGCCGGGGCATGGAGACCTTGCGCCCGGCATAGTCGCCCGAAACATAGGCAACGATCTGGTCCGGTGCGAAGGCCGCTGTGCCTTGCAGCGCAAAGCGCGTGCCGCGCCTGCCCGAAACCGAAGCAGTCACCGATCCGCTGCCATCCTGGAGATAGGCCGCCGCCGCCAGCCGGCCGATGAACACCTTGCCCACACCGATCCCTTCGGCCAGAAGGTTGCCTTCGATGGTTGAATGGCCATCCTTGACAAGGCCTGTGGCCGTGAGGCGCGCATTGCCGATGGACAGCGTCCGCGTGCCCCCGAACCGCGCATTGCGCCCGACCACGCTGGCCTCGAAGCCCTGCCCACCATCGCGCGGCGCCAGCGTTACGTTGCCATCCAGTCCGCCGCCAACCAGCGCGATCCGGCCCGAAACCCCTGCATCGGCCAGCGTCACGCCGCCGGTCACCTCGGTCTGCCACACCCGCATCCGTTCTATCGCAACCTGGGTTGTCCCGCCGGGCTGCAAGGTCACCCCCAGCACGCCGTCAAACGGGCCCAGCGCGGATTGCCCGGTAGTTTCGATGCGGAACCGGTCATCCACCGGCGCAAGCGCGATGCGCACGTCTTTCAACCCGGCGGCAGGCAGCGGGCTTTCCAGCAACAGCACTGCATTCGGCCCCGAACCGGTCATCGCCGCTTCGATGGTGAAAGCGCCGTACTGGCTGTGCCGCCCCTTGCCGGTCAGCGAAGCCGTGCCGCCGGGCTGCACCTTGCCGTCCAGCGTCATCTGCAACCTGGCGGAATTGAGCGAGGCATTGCGGAACGTCACCGGAATGCGTTCCCCCAGCGCCAGCCCCCCGGCAAAGCGCACGCCGCCGCCGGTCAGGGTCTGCACGCTGCCATTGTCGATCCGCGTCATCCGCCCGGCCAGATTGCCCTGCAAGGTCCACGGAACGCCCTTGCCGATCTTGAACAGGATCTTGGCATTGCCATCCACCACGCCAAGATCCGGCACCACCAGCCCACGCGCCGCCACCGGCCCGGCCAGCGCATAGCCGCCGCGCGCCATGTCGCCACGCAGCACCAGTTGCGCGCCAAGCCCCTTGCTGGCCAGCGCCAGGTTTTCCGATGTCAGCTTGCTGCCCGCAAAGACCAGATCGCCGGTTATGCGCGCGGCCGAAAGCACGGGATCGGCCATGGCGCTGCCCGTATCAAGCCGTTGCGCCACCAATGCCAGCGGCAGCACAAAACGTTTGCCATCCCATGTCGCCACCGCGGCAGAGCGCAAGCCGCGTGCTTCCAGCGTCCCCAGCCGCAGCCGGTCAACTGTCAGCACATGGTCGATGGCAAGGTCCGACAGCGGCCCGTCCAGCGTCGCATCAAGGGCAACACCAGCCAGTTCGGGCGCGGACAACACCCGTTCCGGCTTGAGCACACGGGCGCGCACGTTCAGCGCCTCCGCCCGGTTTTCCGAAAGCACGAACTTGCCCTTCGCAGCCAGTTTGAAGGCATCGCCCGCCAGCCTCAACCGACCGTCAAGCGTACTGTCGGCCAGACGGCCATCATACAGCAACGACAGCGCGGGGCCAATTGCCTGCGCTGCCGTTCCCGTAACCAATGCCCCCGGACGCGCCTGCCCGGCAATACGGAACAGGCCGGAACGGCTGCCGATCTGGAACGCCGCCAGGGTCCGCCCGTCCTGCGTGGCATGGGCCACGCCATCCCAGCGGGACCAGCCTCCCTTGCCGAAGATGCGCGCCCTGACCGTGCTTTTCGCCCCGATCAGCCCCGCGATCAGGCCACCCTTCGGCGCATCATAGGCAAGGCGCAGGTCGAACCTGTCCCGGTCGGGTTCGCTGTTCAGCCACAGCACCATCCGGTCGGTCCCACCCAGCTTGCCCTTCACGTCGAGCAAGGCGCGGCCCTTGCGCACGTCGGCGCGCGCCAGCATGTCCACCCGCCGCCGCGCTCCGGCCAGTCCTTCGGCAACGGTCAGATTGTCAATCACCAGCCGGTCAACGCGAATATCAAAACCGGGCAGGATCGGGCTGTCCGGGTCAGTGCCCGGCCGCAGGCGCGGCGCGCGGCGCAAGGTGCCCCGGTGCAGCGCCAGCAACCGCACATCGAGCCGGTTGTTCATCCACGCCGCCGGGCGCCAGTCCAGTTCGGCTTCGGGGATGGTCAGGAACACCCCTTCGGGATCGCTGACGCGAATATCGCGCAAGGTCGATGCGGCGTAGAGCGATCCGTCGATGCGGCCAATCTCGATCCGCAGGCCCGATTGCAGCGCCAGCGCCGCCACGCGGTTGGCCACCAGCCGGTGCCCCAGCGGAGAATCGAGCACGACCAGCGCAGCCAGCGCAAAGACGACCGCAGCGACCAGCAGGATCGCTGCACGGCGAACAATGCCGCGCAACAGTCCCCGGCCAACCGGCTGCGGCTGCTCCGGCGGATCGGCTGCGGCGGCGGGCTGCGGGGGCACGTCCTGCGCCATCAGAACGCCTGCCCCAGCGCCACATAGACGCCGATCGGGCTATCGCCCGGCGAACGGTTCAGCGGGGTGCCGATGTCGATACGGATCGGGCCGAAGCTGGTCTTGTAGCGGATGCCGACACCCGCCCCGAACTTGAGATCGCGCAGGCGCGGGCTGGTGGTCGTATCAACCGCGCCAGCATCGACGAACGGCACGACGCTGAGCGCGCCATCGAACAGGCTGGTGCCGACCCGCGCTTCGAGCGAAAACTCGGTCAGCGCCCGGCCGCCGCTTGGCTGGCCGAGCGTATCGCGCGGGCCGATGCGCTGATAGCCATAGCCGCGCACCGACCCGCCGCCGCCCGCATAGAACCGGCGCGAAGGCGCGATGTTGGCAATATCGGTGCCGATGATCGTGCCCAGCCGGACCCGCCCGGCCAGCACCAGATTTTCACCGGTGCGCTGGTAGGCGCTGGCATCGAACTGGAGCTTGCCATACGTCGACTTGTTGCCATCAAGCACGGACAGTTCAGGCGATGCGCGCAAGCCGATGCGGAACCCGCGCGTGGGATCGAACAGGTCGTCGCTCCCGTCATAGACCACGCGCGTTGGCAAGGCTCCGATGAAGTAGGTCTTGCGTCGCTGACCCGCGCGGATCGCGGCGGCATCGCGTTCGCCGGTCGCAAGCAGTTCAACCCCGGCCGCAAAGACCCACGGCTTCTGGAAGATCAGCGTGGTCTGCCGCTCCAGCCCCGCAGTTGCCGATATCGTGCGCGCTTCAAACGCGGCGCTGGTCTGGTTGCGGAAATAGACATCGGCGTTGAGCACGAGATCACGCTTGAGGAAATTGTTGCGACGGAACGTGATCCCGGCAAGCTGTTCCTGCGTCCCGGCCACGGCGCGGGCACGGACCATCCCTTCAGGCGGGAAGAAGTTGCGGTGCTCCCACTGCGCTTCAAGGCGGAAGCCTTCACCGCTGGAATAACCGACCAGTCCGGCAATCGTGCGCAAAGGCCCCGGCGTCAGCGTCACGTCGACATCGACCGTGCCCGGCACGCCATCAGCCGGTTTTTGCACTTCGCGCGTTTCGACCGTGACCGATGAGACAAGGCCGGTGGCCAGCACCGCCTGCCGCAGATCGTCCACGTCGCTGCGGCGGTAGGTATCGCCGGGGTCGAAGCGCGCGATCAGCCCCAGATGGCGCGATCCCAGAAAACGTTCGAGCGAGGAGTGCACGGTGCCGAAGCGGTAAACCCCACCGGGCATGACCGGCACCGCCAGATCGCCTTCGCGGCGTTCATGGTCGATCAGCAGATCGGGTTCCTCAACCCTGGCAAAGGCATAGCCATTATCGCCCAGCGCCGCCGCCAGCTTTGCCCGTTCGGCCACGATACGGTCGGCGTTGACAGCATCGCCGGGGTTAAGCGCGAAGGCACCGCGCAGCTTGTCGTAATCCGGCCCGGTACTGGCCAGATCACCGAACGTCAGCGTTCCAAAGCGGTATTGCGGCCCCGGCTGGATATCGAAGCGAACCACCACGCTTTCCACGTCGATCGCCCCGCGCGTGCGGCGTGGCGGGGCAGCCGGTGCGGCAGCGGGCGCAGGAGTGGCATCTGCCCCTTGCGCGGCATTGTCGACCGCCTGTGCTACCGGGACCGCCGCCGGAGTCTCGCGCAATCCGCCCAGCGTCTGGGTAATCTGCGCATCGTAATAGCCATGGACACGCAGGATTTCGCGCAGGGTTTCGGCATCGGTACGGCCCCGGCGGACAATCTGCGCCAGATTGTCGTCATCATCGTCGAACGACTTGAGGCTGGAAAGCGCAGCAAAGCGGCTGGCGATCGCCCCGCGTTCCGGCACTGCATCCGCGCCGACGGGGAAGGCCAGTTCCACCTGCTTGCCGATCCGTTCGATCTCGCGCGGTTCGACGTCGGCCAGTTGCCCGTTGCCGTTTTCCTCTGCGCCGGGCAAGGCACCGACGGCCGCCTCGGTCGCCTGTTCGGCAACGTCGATATCGGGATCGGGCGTCAGCGGCGTGATCGCTGGCAAATCGCTGCCTTCTGGCCAGGCAATCGTCATCCCCGGCAGTTCGGGCATGGCGATATCGGCGTCGAACTGGTCGAATATCGCCGGGTCCGGCGCGCCGGTGCGCGCCGCGTCGGTATCGAGCGCCCAGGCATCGGCATCACGCAGCGCCGAATCCGGGATCAGGGCTTTGAGTTCCGCATCGGTGTCACGCGACTGCGCGTGCACGCCGGCCGGCGCGGCAAGAACAAGCGCCACGGCCAGGACGCGCAGCAACGGAAAAGGATCAGGTGCGCGCGTAGCGATCCTGCGCGCCGTGGACACCATCCTTGAGACTGCCTTCAAGGCCGGTGCAAGCCCCGCCTTCGCGCCCGGTAGCACCGGAGGAAACGGCGCGTTCGATGGCAAGTGCCTGTTCAGCAGGTTCGAACCGTTCCCAGCCATCGCGGCCCAGCTTCTCCATCGGGCGAAAGCGCACCTTGTATTGCATGCGCTCCGATCCTTCGACCCAATAGCCAAGGTAGACGTAGTCCAGCCCGACACGCGCGGCCCGTTCGATATGGTCGAGGATGATATGCGTGCCAAGACCGGATCGTGTCTCGTGTTGAGGGTCGTAGAAACTGTAGATCATGGAAAGGCCGTCGCCCTGCTCGTCGGTCAGGCAGGCGCCAACCAGCCTTCCCGGCGAACCGTCAGCGGTCGGCTCCCGGTATTCGATGATGTAACTCTTGACGGGCGTGTGCTCCACCATGTCGGCAAAGTCCATCTCGTCCATCGTGGCCATGCCCCCGCCGGGATGGCGCACGGCAAGGTAACGCTGCAACAGCTCGAATTGTTCCGGGGTGGACCACGGTTTGCACACGGAAACAACCAGATCGCGGTTGCGCCGGACAATCCGCTTCTGCGTGGAGGATGGCTGGAACTGTGCGGCGACCACGCGCACCGAAACGCAGGCGGTGCATTCTATGCAGCTTGGCCGGTACGCCACCGTCTGGCTGCGCCGGAACCCGATCCGCCCCAATGCATCGTTCAGCTCATCGGCGTTGGGGCCTTTGAGTTCGGTAAACACCTTGCGTTCGCTCCGGCCCGGCAGATAGGGGCACGGCGCGGGGCTGGTCACGAAAAAGCGCGGGAAGCGGACGGGCGCGGTCACGGTCTTGCGGTTGCCTCCTGTCGCCGGGCAATCCGGCGTGTCAGCCAGGAACATGCCTTAGTGACCGGAATCGTGAAAGCCCCATTAACCAAGGTTTCGTCATAAAGTTGCCGGTCGTTAACACCATTGCGGGGATTTCGCCCCCCGCGGCGGCCCCGGTCCGCATTCAGGACAGACCGGCCCGCAAAAGTTAACGCACCCGCCCGCCACAGGGCGGTGCAATCAGGCCAGTTCGACCTGCTCCACATTGTATCCCTTGGCGCGCAGCCCCGCCACGAGACGGTCGATCTGTTCGCGGTCACGCGCTTCGCATTCGATCTCGGCGGTCAGGCCCTTGGCCGGAAGCGACGTGAAGATGCGCTGGTGCCACACTTCAAGAATGTTGACCTGAAAGCGGTTGAACTCTTCCACCACCTTGAACAGCGCGCCGGGGCGGTCCTGCAAGGTGATCCGCAGGCGGCCCAGCCGGCCCGACCGCGCCAGATCGCGCAGCAGTACGTTGGCCAGCAGGCGCGTGTCGATGTTGGCCCCGGTCAGCACGATGCCCACGTTGCGCCCGGCGAACATTTCGCGGTTGCGCATGACGGCGGCAAGGCCCGCGGCCCCTGCGCCTTCGACCACGGTCTTTTCGATCTGCAACAACAGCGCCAGCGCGGTTTCCAGCGCCGGTTCATCGACCAGCACGACATCATCGACCATGCCCGCCAGCACGGCAGAGGTGAACCCGCCCGGCTCCTTCACCGCGATGCCTTCGGCCAGCGTATCGCCGCCGCAGGGCAGATCCAGATGCTTGAGCCGCGCGAACATCGACGGGAACAGTTGCGCCTGCACGCCGATCAGGCCGATCTTCGGCTTGATCCCGCGCGCGGCGGTGCCCATGCCCGACAACAGCCCGCCGCCGCCGATCGGCACGGCCAGCACATCAAGCTGCGGTACGTCCTCCAGCATTTCGAGCGCAACCGTGCCCTGCCCGGCCGCAACATTGCGTTCATCGAAGGGGTGGACGAAAGTCAGTCCCAGTTCCTGCTCCATGGTCCGCGCATGAGCATAGGCTTCATCGAAGGTTTCTCCTTCGAGCACGACCGTGCCGCCGACGGCTTCGGTCTGCATGATCTTTACCGTCGGCGTCGTCTTGGGCATGACGATGGTGACCGGCACGCCCAGCCGCGTCCCGTGGTACGAAAGGCCCTGGGCGTGATTGCCCGCCGATGCCGCGATGACCCCGCGCCCGCGCGCTTCGTCCGAAAGGAGCAGCAGCGCGTTGAGCGCCCCGCGCTCCTTGTAGGCTGCGGTAAATTGCAGGTTTTCGAACTTCAGCCAGATTTCCGCGCCGGTGATCGCGCTCAACGTCTTGCTGTGCAGCGTGGGGGTGCGGACCACCTGCCCGGCAATGCGCTCCGCCGCCGCGCGCACGTCGGCCAGGGTCAACAGGGCTTCATCGGCGGAGCCGGGGCCATGCACTGCGGGTTTGAACGCTACGTTTTCCATACGCCGCCCCTATCGGAAAGCGGTGGCCAAGGAAACCTTATGCTTGGCCTGATCCCGCCGCTTTTGCACGCGCGGCTTCCAGCCACTGCCGGAACCCGATCACCGGCAGCAGCGCAGCCACGATAGCGGCGGAATCCGCTATCCAATCGCGCCAGTCCGAATCGCGGTGCAATGCGGGCACGGCCTGCACAACTTCGATCCCCGCGCCCAGCAGCGCGAGCCACAGCACCGCCCGGACCAGCGGCATACGTGGCCACCCCGCCCCGGCCAGAAAGGTCAGCGTGAAGAACGCCAGCATGTGCTGCACCTTGTCGCCCAGATCGACTGCGGCGATATGCGGCGGCTGCGGCAGGATGGCCATGACCAGCGCAAAAAGCGTGGCCGGCCAGAACGCCAGCCGCGCCAGCCGCGAAAGGATGGGGAGCAGGCGATGCATCGCTGCCGCTTATGCTGCGATGCAACAGCTCTGGCAAGCATCCATCGGGCTGAAATACGGGGTGGCATACGGGGGTGGCGCGGGGCTGCAAAACCGATATGAAAGCAAGCCATGACCGATCAGCCCCCCGCCCCCGGCGCGCCCGTGAATGTTTCCTTCCTTGGCCTTGGGGTCATGGGCGGGGCGATGGCCCGGCACCTTGGCCATGCCGGCCATAATCTGACGATCTACAACCGCTCCCCGGAACGCGCGCAGGCCTGGTGTAATGCCAACCCCGATATCGCGGTGCGGGTCGCCACCAGCCCGGCCGAAGCCGCCGAAGGCGCCGATGCGGTCATCACCTGCGTCGGCAACGACGATGATCTGGCCGATGTCGTGCTCAGCCCGAACGGCCTGTTTTCCCGCCTGCGGCGCGGCGCGCTGTTCATCGACCATACCACGGTTTCCGCGCGAATCGCCCGGCAGATCGCGGTCGAAGGGCGCGACAAGGAACTGCTGTGCGTCGATGCGCCGGTCACCGGCGGGCAATCGGGGGCAGAAGCCGGAACACTGGCCATCATGTGCGGCGGCAGCGCGCGCGCGGTGGATGCCGCCCGCCCGGTGCTGGCCGCCTATGCCAAACGCGTGGTCCATGTCGGCAAATCGGGCGCAGGCCAGATCGCCAAGATGGCCAACCAGATGTGCATCGCCGGAACCATCGCCGGGCTTTCCGAAGCAATCCGCTTTGCCCAGGCCGCGCATCTCGATCTCGACAAGGTGTTCGACGCGATTTCCGGCGGCGCGGCGCAATCGTGGCAGATGGACAACCGCTTCCACACGATGACCCGCGACGAGTTCGACTTCGGGCTGGCGATCGACTGGATGCGCAAGGATCTGGGGCTGGCCATGGACGAAGCGCGCAACCTTGGCGCCAGTGTGCCAGTGACCGCGCTGGTCGATCAGTTCTACGTCGATGTCCAGGCGATGGGTTACGGACGCGAGGATACCAGCGCGCTGATCCGTCGCCTGCCCCGTCGGAAGCCCCGCTGATGCGGACAGGTCTTGCGCTCGGCGCACTGCTGCTGCTGTCCGCCGCGCCTGCTGCCCTTGCCGATACGCTGGTGGACAACGTGCGCGGGACGACGATTGGCGCGAGCGGCCAGCCGGAAAGCTTTACCGGCCTGCTGTTCGACGATGCCGGGGTGATAAAGCGCCTTGTCCGCAAGGGCGAAAAGCCGCCGAAGGCGCGCAAGGACTATCAGTACCACGTCGATGGCAAGGGGCAGGTTATGCTCCCCGGCATGATCGACGCGCACGCCCATGTCATGGGCATGGGCTTTGCCGCGCTCACGCTCGACCTGTCGGGCACCACATCGCTGCAACAGGCACTGGACGAAATCGGGCGATACGCCACCAGCCACCCCGACCGGCCATGGATCGTCGGCGGCGGCTGGAATCAGGAACAATGGCAGCTTGGCCGCTTTCCCACTGCGGCAGAACTCGATGCGGTAACCGGCAACCGCCCGGTCTGGCTGGAACGGGTCGATGGCCATGCCGGGTGGGCCAACAGCGCCGCGCTGAAAGCGGCGGGCATCACCGCCGCCACGAAAGACCCGGCAGGCGGCAGGCTGGAACGCAACGCCGATGGCAGCCCGGCGGGCGTGCTGGTCGACGCGACGATGCAACTGCTAACGCCGCGCCTGCCCGCACCCCGGCCCGAAGACCGTGACGTGGCCTTTGCCACTGCCCAGCAGATCCTGTTCAAGCGGGGTGTCACCGCCGTAGCCGACATGGGCGCCACGATCGAGGACTGGCAGGCCTATCGCCGCGCAGGCGATGCCAACCGGCTTTATGTGCGGGTGATGGCTTATGCTGCCGGGATCGACCAGATGTCCCTGATCGGCGGCCCCGGCCCTTCGCCATGGCTTTATCAGGACCGGCTGCGGCTGAACGGCGTGAAGTTCTATTTCGACGGTGCGCTGGGATCGCGCGGGGCATCGCTGAAGGCCCCCTATGCCGATGCGCCCGACACGAAAGGCTTGCCGCAGCTTTCCCAGACCCAGCTTGGCAACCTGATGAGCCGGGCGGCGATGGATGGCTTCCAGGTGGCGGTCCACGCCATTGGCGATCAGGCCAACGCAACGGTCATCAGCGCGATCACCGATCTTTCGGAAACCTACAAGGGTGACCGCCGCTGGCGCATCGAACATGCCCAGATCGTCGATCCGGCGGACTTTGCCCGCTTTGCCGCAAGCGGGGCCATCGCCTCGATGCAACCCGTGCACCAGACATCGGACTGGCGGATGGCGCAGGCCCGGCTCGGCCCGCAAAGGCTGGCCGGGGCCTATGCCTGGCAATCGCTCCGGCAGGCCGGGGTGCGGCTGGCGTTCGGGTCCGATGCGCCGGTCGAAGCGGCTGATCCGTGGGCGGGGCTTGCCGCGGCGGTCAGCAGGCAGGGAGTGGACGGGTTGCCTGATGGCGGCTGGCAGCCGCAGGAACGGCTCACCCCGGTGCAGGCGCTTGCCGCCTATACCGCCGATGCGGCCTATGCCGGGTTTGCAGAAAGCCGCTTCGGGCGTCTGGCGCCGGGGCTGCGCGCCGATTTCGTGCTGGTCGATACCGACCCGCTCAACGCCACGCCTGCCCAGCTCCGCGCGACGAAAGTGCTGGAAACATGGATTGGCGGTGGCCGGGTATGGACCGCAGAGGGAGGGACACAGGCTGCGGGCGGAGGCACCGACCGGCGCTGATGCTGCACAAAGGCAACGCACGCAGCGTCAGGGCAGAAGCGGCGTGCCGTCGGTGGCCGGCTCTTCTTCGGCCCGGCGTTTTGCCTCGGCGCTTTCGGTAAAGCGCATCAGCACCAGCGTGCCTTCGAACAGGAACAGCAGCGGCACGGCCAGCATGAGCTGCGAAACGACATCGGGTGGCGTCGCCACTGTCGCCACGGCAAAGATCGCCACGATCACATAGCGCCGCGCGGTAACCAGTTGCGCCCGGCTGACAATCCCGGCGCGGTTTAGCAGCATCAGCAGCACCGGCAGCAGGAAGCTGATCCCGAAGGCCAGGATGAACTGCATCACAAGGCTAAGGTAATCGCCCGTGCCCGGCAGGGCTTCGAGTTTCAGCCCGCCCTTGTTGCCTTCGAACCCCAGGAACCATTTGAAGGCGGTGGGCATGACCACGAAATAGGCCAGACTGGCCCCGGTGGTGAACAGGACCGGCGTAGCCAGCAGGAACGGCAGGAACGCCTTCTTTTCCCGCGCATACAGCCCCGGCGCGATGAAGGCCCACAACTGGTTGGCGATCACCGGAAAGCTTATGAAAAACGCGGCGAACATCGACACTTTCAGTTCCACGAAGAACGCTTCGTACAACTTGGTGTAGATCAGCTTGCCCTCGCCCGGCGGAAAAGCCACCACCAGCGGCCGCGCGAGAATGGCAAAGATATCGTCGGCAAAGTAGAAGCACACGACAAAGGCCACGGCCAGCGCATAGACGCAGCGCAGCAACCGCGTGCGCAGTTCCAGCAGGTGGTCCAGCAGCGGGGCCTGCGTTTCGTCGATATCGCCGATCATGCCGCCCCGCCTTCGCGCCCGGTTTCCGGCGGCATCGGGCCAATCATCACGGGATCGTCGGGCAGCACGGCAGGCGCATCAGCGCCATTCTGGTCCGCCGCGTCGGCCACGGTCTGGCCTTCGGCGGCGGCAGCTTCGTGGGCGGCGGTTTCGCGCATGATCCGTTCGTTCTGTTCCTTCCACTTGCGCTCCATCTCCTCCATTTCCGCTTCGCGGATCATGGTTTCGATGCCGGTGCGGAAGTGGTTGGAAACGCTGCGCATCTTGGCAACCCAGCGACCAGCGGTGCGCAGGGCAAGCGGCAAGTCCTTCGGGCCGATCACGACAATCGCCACGATGACCAGCACCAGCAGTTCGGATGCGCCGATATCGAACACGGGGTTTTCGTCCTTGTGGCGCGAGGGCCAGCCTGGCGCGCAGGATTGTTGGGCCAGATGATCGGGCCGGATTGCTTGGCCGGATTACTGGGCCGGATTGCTTGGCCGGATTGCTTGGCCGGATTACTGGGCCTGATCGGTCGTCGTCGGCTGCGCCGTGGCGGCGGGGGCCGGAGGCGGCGGCGCCTGTTGCTGGAGCTGCGCGGGCGGCGGGGGCACGGGCTTGTTTTCCTCGTCGCTCATGCCTTGCTTGAAGCTTTTGATACCCTTGCCGAAATCGCCCATCATTTCGGAAATGCGGCCACGGCCGAACAGGACCAGCACAACCAGCGCCAGCACGATCAGGTGCGGAAGGGAAAGACCACCCATGTCACTTACTCCTTTGCCCCCAAGATAGGGGCTTGCGCCCGGTTCCGCCAGTCAATCCGCGCCGTCGCCGTCGTCGTCCCCGACAAAGGTGGCGCGCGCCTCGGCCGCTTGCGCCCCCGTGTCGTCATCCCCGCCGCCCGTCAAGACGGCAAACGCCTCATCGACCGGGTCCAGCAGCCCGGCGGCGCGCAATTCCTCGATTCCCGGCAGATCACGGCGCGATTGCAGGCCGAAATGGCTGAGGAATGCCGGGGTAGTGGCATAGATCGTCGGCCGCCCCGGCACCTCGCGCCGCCCGGCGATCCGCACCCAGCCCGCTTCAAGAAGCACGTCCAGCGTCCCCTTGGCGGTCTGCACGCCGCGAATCGCTTCGATCTCGGCACGGCTGACGGGTTCGTGATAGGCGATGATCGCCAGCGCCTCGGTCGCCGCGCGCGAGAGGCGTTTCGGCTCTTCCTTTTCGCGGCGTAGCAGGTGGGCGAGATCCGGCGCAGTCTGGAAGTGCCAGCGCCCGCCCCGCTCCACCAGATGGATGCCCCGGTGCGCGTAGGTGTCGCTCAGGTCCGCCAAGGTGCGTTTCAGGTCGACACCCCCAAGATGGGCGGAAAGCTCCTGTTCCGTCAGGGGATTTTCGGCGGCGAACAAGGTCGCCTCTACCGCGCGGGCCAGATCGTCAGGCCCGGTCATGCCTGCACCGCACGCAGCATCAGCGGCCCGAACGCCGCGTCCTGGGCAATTTCCGCCCGCCCCTGCTTGGCCAGTTCGAGCGCGGCGAGAAAGCTCGACGCCAGCGCCGATTTGCGCAGCGCCGGATCGGCATCAAGCGGCAGGAAGGCGCGCAGATCCGTCCATTCCAGCGCCACGCCCAGCATCCGCGACACCCGCGCCAGCGCCGCATCGAGAGTCATCACCGCCCGGTCGCGGACCATATGGACGACCGGCCGGTTGCGGTGGCGGATTGCGCCATAGGCCTGCATCAGCGCAAAGATATCGCACTTCCACAAGGCCTTGCGATCCACCCGCAACCCTTCGGGTGCGCCGCGAACGAAGACATCGCGCCCGACCCGATCACGCGCCATCAGCCGCGCGCCCGCTTCGCGCATGGCCCCAAGCCGTTGCAACCGCAGTTGCAGCTTGAGCGCCAGTTCTTCGGGGCCGGGCTGGACATCGGGATCGCGCGGCAGGAGCAGCAGGGACTTGAGGTAGGCGAGCCACGCCGCCATCACCAGATAGTCCGCCGCCAGTTCCAGCTTCAGCGCCTCAGCCTTGTCGATGTAGCCAAGGTACTGGTCGACCAGATCAAGGATGGAAATCCGGCGCAGATCCACCTTCTGCCGCCGCGCCAGTTCGAGCAGCAGGTCGAGCGGCCCCTCCCACCCGTCAAGCTCCAGATAGAGCGCCGAATCATCGTCCGGCGCGCTCGCCACCCCATTCCACGCATCGTCCGTTTCCAAAAACGTCGGCGATGCGGCGGGCCGGTCCATCACGCCAGTTCCAGCAGCCGGTCGCGCGTGGCCAGCAAGGCATGTTGCCCGGAAAGGTCCGCCGGACCATCGAAGGCCGCAGTCGGCGCCAGCGCACGCTCCAGCCGCGCAGCGGTCAGCACGCTCATCGGGGTGAGCGCCGTGGCGATGCCGATCATGTCGTCCATCTTGGCCCAGCAATTCAGCGCGATGTCGCAGCCCGCCGCCTGCGCCCGCGCGGCACGATCCGGCACCGAACCGCCCAGCGCCTCCATATCCAGATCGTCGGTCAGCAGAAGGCCATCGAAGCCGATCGCCTTGCGGATGATCTCCTGCACCACGAACGCGGAATGGGTGGCGGGGTTTTCGGCATCCCATGCGGCAAAGCGCAAGTGCCCGGTCATGGCGATGGGCGCATCGCGCAGCGCACGAAACGGGGCAAGGTCCGTCTCCAGTTCCTGCGCCGAGGCGGTGACGAGCGGCGTCTCCTTGTGGCTGTCCACCATCGAGCGGCCATGCCCCGGCATGTGCTTGACCACGCCCGCAACCCCGGCGCGGGCAAGCCCGTCGAGCGTGGCACGACCCAGCGCCGCAACGCGCAGCGGTTCGGTGCCCAGCGCACGGTCGCCGATCACGTCATGCGCACCGGGTTGACGCACATCGAGCAGCGGGAGGCAATCGACACTGATCCCCGCCTGCGCCAGATCCAGCCCCAGCGCATGGGCATTAGCGCGCGCCGCCTCTATCGCGCTGGCGGGCGCGGTATCGTAGAGCCGGTCGAAACTGGCGCCGGGGGGATAAGCGGCCCAGACCGGCGGCTTCATCCGCGCGACGCGCCCGCCTTCCTGATCAATGCAGATGAAGGTGCGCGACCGGCCATGCAGGGCGCGCAGATCGTCGGTCAGCGCGCGCACCTGTTCACGGCTTTCCACGTTGCGCCCGAACAGGATGTATCCCGCCGGATCGGCATCGCGGAAAAAGGCGCGTTCATCGTCTGTCAGGGTCAGGCCGGAAAGCCCGAAGATTGCCGGAACCATGGGGCGCAGAATCGTCAAATCTCGCCCACTTTGCAAGGCCCGGCCGGGCGATTGCCGGGGAAAAGGCGGGTCTTACCGCCCCTCCGGTATCACATCGCCCGTGCCTTGCCGCAGAACGCCTTCGATCAGCGTTTGACCTGGCACTTGAGGCCGCCAGCGGTAAGCCGCTGGCACAGCGCGTTTGCCGCAGCAGCATCCCCCGCAACGGCCTGCAGGCGATAGACCGTGCCGATATCGGCCTTGCCTTCGATTACCCGGTGCGGCAGCCCCTTGAGAGCTTCGTGCATGCCCGAAAGCTTGCCCCACGCCGCCTCTGCCGAAGCGTTCGACGAGAAGGCGCCGACCTGCACACCCACGCCACCTGCGGCCGGTGCAGCAGAAGCCCCCGCCGCATTGGCCGATGGCGAAGCCGCCAGTTTCGGCGCCGCCGATCCGGCGAGCGTGGCGGCAGGCTTCTTGCCATCGCTGACCTTGAAGCTGGAATCGCCGGTTCCGGCAAAGGTCTTGCCGCCCGGATCGCTGGGCGCAACCTTGTAGGGCTGCTTGCTGGCTTCGATCAGGCTGCCATCGGCATCGGCCGGGCCGCTGCCCTTGCGGGTTGCCCACATGACGCCGCCGATTAGCGCGGCCAGAACGATAAGGCCCATCAGCGCCAGCATGATGAGCCGCCCGGTGCCGCCATCTTCATCTTCGAGGTCGATATCGTCGGCGCTTTCGAGCCAGGGCAGGCTCTGTTCATCGCCCAGCGCAAGACGTTCATCGCCCGGCGAAGCACGATCGCTTTCGCTATCTTCGGCGAACCCGCCAAACTGTGCCCCCAAGGCCGTGCCGACAGCACCGGCGGCATCACCGGCTGCATCGGTCACCTGGTCGAACGCGCCCTTGGCCGCTTCCGCAGCATTTTCCGCCGCATCGCGTGCGGAATCGCCAAGTTCGGCGGCCACATCAAACGGCTTGTTCGGGCTTTGGCCTTCCCAGCCATTCTGGTCGTTTTCGCCGTTCATCTCGTGTCCCTGCCCCGTTTTACAAATGCGGTACGTGCCTGCGCTGGTGCCGGATCAGCCGTTAACCATCGCATCAAAGCTCTTGCGCGGCCTCAACCCCCAGCAAGGCAAGGCCATTCTTGATTACCTGCCCGATTTGCGCGGCAAGGAAAAGACGGGCTGCGGTCATTGCGGAGTCATGTGCCACAATGAACCGCTTTTCGGGCCGGTCGTTGCCGAGATTGTAGTAGGAGTGAAACGCCGAGGCGAGATCGTGGAGGAAAAAGGCGATCCGGTGCGGTTCGCGCGCGACGGCTGCCGCTTCGACGATGCGCGGGAACTGCGCCGCCAGCTTGACCAGCGCCAGTTCTTCCTCGCCCAGCAGCCCCAGATCATCACCTGCGGGCGCGTGGCCAACCTCTGCGCCCTTGCTGATGTTCCGGCAGATGCGGGCATGGGCATACTGCACGTAGAACACCGGGTTGTCCTTGCTGGCTTCGACCACCTTGGCAAAGTCGAAGTCCATCTGGGCATCGGGCTTGCGGGTCAGCATGGTGAAGCGCACCACATCCTTGCCGACTTCCTCTACCACATCGGCCAGGGTCACGAAGTTCCCGGCACGCTTGGACATTTTCACCGGCTGGCCATCGCGCAGCAACTGCACCATCTGCACCAGCTTGATTTCGAACGGCTTGGGCGGTCCGCCTTCGGCGCTGGTCAGGGCAGCCACTGCCGCCTTGATGCGTTTCACCGTACCGGCATGGTCCGCGCCCCAGATATCGACCAGAGCATCGGCCGCCTGCGCCTTCTGGAAATGGTAGGCGAGGTCCGCGCCGAAATAGGTCCACGCCCCGTTCGATTTTCGGATCGGCCGGTCCTGGTCGTCACCGAACTTCGTTGATCGGAACAGCGGCAGTTCCACCGCTTCCCAATCTTCCAGAGTCTTGCCCTTTGGAGCTTCCAGCAGCCCGTCATAGACCAGATCATGGTCGCGCAGCCACTTTTCCGCCGCATCGACCTTGCCCGATGCCTGAAGCTCCGCTTCGGACGAAAAAACATCGTGATGGATGCCCAGCGAGGCAAGATCGGCGCGGATCATGTCCATCATCGCCGCAACGGCGCGGCTGCGGAAAGCGATCAGCCATTCCGATTCCGGCGCGGCGGCATAAGCATCGCCAAACTCGGCGGCCAGCGCCTTGCCCACCGGCACAAGGTAATCGCCGGGATAAAGCCCTTCGGGGATCGCGCCGACATCTTCGCCCAGCGCCTCGCGGTAACGCAGGTGGACTGACCGGGCGAGCACATCGACCTGCGCTCCGGCATCGTTGACGTAGTATTCCTTGATGACCTTGTGCCCGCTGTAGGCCAGCAGATCAGCCAGGGCATCGCCCACCACCGCACCCCGGCAATGGCCCATGTGCATCGGCCCGGTGGGATTGGCAGAGACATATTCGACGTTGACGACCTTGCCGCCGCCCATGGTGGAGCGGCCATAGTCCGCCCCGGCCACCGCGATCAGCGCCAGTTCGCCGCGCCACGCATCATCGGTCAGCCGCAGGTTGATGAAACCCGGTCCCGCGATCTCTGCGGAAACGACGCGCGGTTCGCGTTCCAGTTCGGCTACCAGCGCAGCGGCCAGCGCGCGCGGGTTCGTTCCGGCGGGCTTGGCCAGCACCATTGCGGCATTGGTCGAAAGGTCGCCATGCGCCGGGTCGCGCGGCGGTTCGCACGTCACCGCACCGCGCGCCAGCCCGCCGGGGAGCGTGCCCGCCGATTCCAGCGCATCGAGCGCAGCGTCGATTACCCGAACGAAGTCGGCATGAAGGTTCATCTGGCCATCAGTCATGGCCGCGCGGTTAGCGGATGTGGCGCGAAAGCGAAAGGGGCGCCGCGTGTGCGCCGCCTCAGCCCCGCCCTGCCGCGCTTAACGGCGTACGTTGTACTGCAACTGCGCGTCGGTAAGCTGAAAGCCCACGAGCAGTTCGAACGTGGCGCGGGCCAGCGCGGCCTTGACGTCCGGCTGCGAGAGCGGGTCGGTCGCAGCGTCCGCATCACCGGCGCGGCGCTTGCGCGAAATGCGCTTCACGATCTCTTCGGGCAACGAAGCCTCTGCCCGGTCGACATAGGCGGCGCCCTGCGCCCGCGCCGAGGCCCGGCTCTGTCCATCGGCAAAGTCGATCACGATCTTGCCCACGCGCTTGGCCACAACCACGTTACCGCCGCGCATGACGGTCGAGAAATAGGGCAGTTCAACCCGGCGTGCGCCGCGCGGGTCGGTGCGGCGCGCCAGCACATCGAATGTGGCGACCGAATAAAGCTTGTTGTCGCCGCTGCACTGCGCACGCACGTTGGTGATTGTCGCTTCCACGTCGATGCTGGCCGAATCGGTCCGCCCCGGCGCAGTGAACAGGGTTACGTCCCCGGTATAGTCGGGCACGCCGACGCGCGGGCACGGATCACGCAATGCGGTTACGCCAACGGCATCGTCCACCACCAGTTCGCCACGCTTGCCGCCACAGCCCGACAGCGCCAGCGCCGCAACCAGCGGGACGCCCACGGTTGCCCAGGACAGGAGAGGGCGGCGGGCGGATGCGGTCATGGGCATTCTATCCTTGCAGTCTGGCCTGCCGATCAGGCCAAGGTGTTACCATGGCGCTTGTGATCGCAAGGCCACGATATGTGTTCAGGCATTGATTCAGGGACACGACGCCCCGTTTGCGGCCACTCTCTACCCACCACAGATACTTTCGGCAATGGCGGGCGGTGGCGCTTGCTGCTAAGGGCAGCGGCATGAACGCCAGCTTGCCAGATCCCGCCGCTGCCGTGGCGGCAGACACCGTCCCGCAAAGCACCGATGCGCTGCGCCTGCTGATCGCCGCGCCGCGCGGCTTCTGCGCCGGGGTAGACCGCGCGATCGAGATCGTGGAACGCGCGATCGAACGCTATGGCGCGCCGGTCTATGTGCGCCACGAAATCGTCCACAACCGCTACGTCGTCGATGGGCTGAAGGCCAAGGGCGCGATCTTCGTCGAAGAGCTGGACCAGGTGCCCGATGGCGCATCCGTGGTGTTTTCCGCCCATGGCGTGCCCAAGGTCGTGCCCGCCAACGCCACCGCGCGCGGGCTGGACTGGCTTGACGCTACCTGCCCGCTGGTCAGCAAGGTGCATCGCCAGGCGGAACGGCAAGTTGAAGCCGGGCGGCATATCCTGTTTGTCGGGCACAAGGGGCATCCCGAAGTGATCGGCACGATGGGCCAGGTGCCGCAGGGCACGATCACGCTGGTCGAAACGGTGGACGACGTTGCCGCGCTGGACTTTCCCGCCGACCAGCCGCTGGCCTTCCTGACCCAGACAACGCTTTCGGTCGACGATACCGCCGAGATCATCGCCGCGCTGCGCAGCCGCTTTCCGCAAGTCGTCGGGCCGCGGGCCGAAGACATCTGCTATGCCACCTCGAACCGGCAGGCCGCGGTCAAGGCTATCGCGCAGGAATGTGATCTGCTGCTGGTGATCGGCGCACCGAACAGTTCCAACTCGCTGCGGCTCGTCGAAGTGGCCGAACGCCTGGGCACGCGCGCGCGGCTGATCCAGCGTGCCAGCGAAATCGAACCGGACTGGCTTGAGGGCGTAACTACGCTGGGCCTGACCGCCGGGGCATCCGCACCCGAAGTGCTGGTCCGCGAAGTGGTGCAGCACATCGGCCGGTTGCGCACCGTCTCGGAAGAGACGGTGACCACCGCCGAAGAGAAGATGGTGTTCAAGCTGCCCCGCCAGCTTACCGACTGAAAGAACGAGACAATGGCGGTATACACCCACCTCGGCGCGGAAGAGATGGCCGCGCTGATCGCGCAGTTCGACGTGGGCGACGTGGTTTCGGCAAAGGGCATCGCCGAGGGCGTATCGAACAGCAACTGGCTGGTCGAAACGACCGGCCGCGATGGTGCCGGCGCGCGGTTCATCCTCACGATGTACGAGTTCCGTATCGAACTGGACGACCTGCCTTATTTCCTTTCGCTTCTGGACCATCTGGCGGCGCGCGGCTGCCCGGTGCCCCGCACGATCCATGACCGTGCAGGCGCGCTCTACCGCACCTGGACCAATGCCAGGGGTGAACAGAAGGCGCTGGCGTTGATCGAGTTCCTGCCCGGTATCTCGGTCGGCGATCCGACCATCGGGCAGGCCCGCGCCGTGGGCGCCGCGCTAGCCGGGATGCATGCCGCCGCTGCGGATTTTACCGGGCAGCGTGCGAATGGGATGGGGCTTGCCGAATGGCAGCGCCTGTTCGCAGCCTGTGGCGAAGATGGCCTTGCCCGCATCGATCCGGCGCTGGCCGCGCTCGTGAACGAAAACCTCCCGCGCGTCGCCGCCGCATGGCCAACCGACCTGCCGCGTTCGGTGATCCATGCCGATCTGTTTCCCGACAACGTACTGATGCTGGGCGATACGGTTACCGGCCTGATCGACTTCTATTTCGCCTGCAACGACCTGACAGCTTATGACGTGGCGGTAACCCACGCGGCGTGGTGTTTTGACGCAAGCGGGCAGACGTTCCGGGCCGATCTTTCCGCCGCGCTGCTCGAAGGATACGAGAGCGTGCGCCCGCTGTTGGCCGCAGAGCGGGCGGCGCTGCCGTTGCTGGCGCAAGGCGCGGCGCTGCGCTTTACCGCCACCCGCGCCTATGACTGGCTGAACACTCCGGCCGATGCGCTGGTGACGCGCAAGGATCCGATGGCGTTCGCCCGGCGGCTGCAATTCTATGCGGCAAACCCGGACGTTTTTGCATGAAGCACGTCCAGATCTTCACCGACGGCGCATGCAAGGGCAACCCCGGCAAGGGCGGCTGGGGCGCTTTGCTGCGGATGGGCGAACACGAACGGGAAATGGCCGGGTCCGAAAAGGAGACCACCAACAACCGGATGGAAATGATGGCCGCGATCCGCGCGCTGGAAGCCCTGAAGCAGCCCTGCCGGGTCACGCTGCATACCGACAGCAAATACGTGCTCGACGGGATCACCAAATGGGTGTTCGGCTGGCAGAAAAAGGGCTGGAAAACGGCGGGCAACAAGGCCGTAAAGAATGAAGACCTATGGCGCGCGCTGCTCGACGCGGCGCGCCCGCACCAGATCGAATGGGTCTGGGTCAAAGGGCACGACGGCCACCCCGAAAACGAACGGGTAGACAGGCTGGCCAGCGACGCCGCGCTGGCCGCCTGAACTGGCAGACTGTCAGCCGCCTCTTCTATTCGACCGTTGTATCGACCAGTTCAGCCTCAGGGCCGTTCTTCCTGATCGATTCGATTGCCGCCTTGGCGCTGGCCTTGGTCGTGTACCCTTCGGTCCAGAACATCGTTTCCTTGTTGTAGCAAAAATAGGCGACAAACTCGCCCGCCTTGTTCTTGCGGATTTCGAAACGGTGCGCCATCGCAGTCTCCCGGCCATGTCATCGACAAGACCGAACGCTATCACGCCCGCGCCATGACGCCAGTAGAAAAGCGCGCCGGATCATAAACTGCTGCATCAATGGATGCAGTCATGGCATCGCGCGGCAGGCCAAGCAGCAGTTGCGCCGCCAGACGTGCCGCCGCCGGGGCAGTCTGGATGCCGAACCCGCCCTGCCCGGCAAACCAGAACAGGGCGGGCACCATCGCGTCGAATCCGTAAACCGGCAAGCGATCCGGCGCGAACGAGCGCAGCCCGGCCCAGCGCCTTTCCAGCGCCGCGATCTTCCAGTCCACGACCTGTTCGAAGCGGTCAATGGCGATGGCCACATCCAGCTCTTCGGGCGCTGCATCCCCGGCCACATCGGGAATCTCGTCATGCGGCGAAAGCCACAGGCGCCCGCCCTGCGGCTTGAAGTAGAAATCTTCGTTGATGCCCAACGTCAGCGGCAAGGATTCATCCGGCACAGGATCGGTGCGCAACTGCACGATGGTCCGGCGCAGCGGCGCTATGCCAAGCGGTGCCGCGCCTGCCCGCATGGCGACGGAATCGGCCCAGGCGCCCGCAGCATTGGCCAGTATCGAGGCGCACGCTTCGCCGCCATCCCAGCCGATGCGCCAATTTACCCCCTCGCGTTCGATGGCGTCCACCCGCGCCCGCACGCGCAGCACGGTGCCGGTGCGGCGGGACGCGGCAAGATAATGCTGATGCAACCCAGCCACGTCGATGTCCGCGCAGGCAGGCTCCCACGCGCCAATCACCCAATCCTTGCGCAACCCCGGCACCCGCCGTTCGAGCGCGGCCCGGTCCTGAAGGTGCAGTGTCGCGCCAAGCGCGCTGAACCGCTCGACAAACGCTTCCACCTTTGCCCGATCCTGCGCGCGGCCGATGTTCAGCGCCCCGCGCGGCGAAAGGTATCCGCCTTCGCGCAGGAACGGCCCGGATGCCATGGTCAGCGGAAAAACCCCCGGACCGCCATAAGTCTCTTCCCAGAACGCCGCGGATCGCCCGGTCGTGTGATAGCCCGGTGCATCTTCCGCCTCGACCAGCAGCACGCGCGCATGCGGAGCGCATTCGGCGGCAAGGCTGGCCCCGGCGATGCCTGCGCCGATGATCGCCACATCGAACTGCCCGGCCATGCCGTTCATGGCACAGCCTTCCGCGATTCTGGCCCATGCGCTTCTTGCGGAGCCAGCCGGTCGAGGAAATCGTCGATCGTCGCCAGCACTCGGTCACGTACGGGATCGACTTCGCGCAGCAGTTCATGGCGCGCCTCGCGCCCGAAAGTGACAAGTTGTGCGCGCGGGAGGCGGCGGGCCGCACGTTCGATCGCACGCCAGGATACCAGCCCGTCATGCCGCGCGGCGAGCAGGAGCACCGGCTTGTCTATTGCCTCAAGCACGCCTGGCGCGTCCATCGCCAGCATCGAGGCATAGCCGCGTTCGACCCAGCGCCAGCTTCCCGGTCCCATGCCCAGGAAGGGGCGGTGTGCCTTCCAGCGCGCTTCTTCGGCGTAACGCGCCTCGTCATGCGTCAGCAGCGACGCCCGCGATGCGATGGTTGAGCCGGGCTTTTCGCTGATCGTCCATGCCGGGCGTTCCGGGTTCCCGAATCGGCACATCACCTGCGCCACCCGGTGCAGCAGCCAGTTCGGTCCTGGCGTCAGAAAGCCGAGCATCGGCGCGCTGAGCACAACGGCAACCGGGTCAATCAGCCCTTCCGCCACAGCCCGCAGCACCAGATGCCCACCCATGGAATGGCCGACGATGACATGCGGAGGCGGCGTATCACGCACCCATGCGGACCAGAACGCCGCAAGGTCATCCAACCAGATGCGATAGTCGGCCACATGCCCGGTCGAAGGGTCCGCACCCAAACGCCCCGACCCGGCCTGTCCGCGCCAGTCCAGCGCGGTTACACGCCAGCCTTCACTGTGCCAGTAATCAAGCGATTCCAGATACTTTTCATAAAAATCACCGCGCCCAGGCAGGAACAGCAAGGATCCGCGCGGACCATCGCCATCAGCCCTTTCACCGCCGCCGCCAGCCCAGTCGATGCGGCGCACCCGCTGCCCGTCAGGCGCCGACCAGAACGATTCCCGCGCCGCAGCAGGGATGGTCGGCGGGTCGATCTGCGGCATGCCGGCCAGGTCCATCACGGTATCCGGATCATGCGTGCCGGGCACCGTCCCGGCAGGAACCTTGCTGGCCAAGGGCATCCCGCTTCTTCTCCAACGGCGCAAGCGTGCGCCAAGGTTTGGTTACCGTTTGGTAAGTGATTGTCCCGTATGCGTCACGGCATGCAGGGGAACATCATCGTTTACGGATTGGTCGGGGCATTGGCAATCGCGCTGCTGGTTGCCGCCTTTACCGATATCCGTCGCCGTCAGATCGACAACTGGCTCAATGCGGCCATCGCGCTTGCCGCACCGGCATACTGGTGGGCGGCGGGCGTGCCGCTGTGGCCGGGGGTGGCGATCCAGCTTGGCCTGGCGCTGGCCGTATTCGTCTGCCTTGCCGGGCTGTTCGCGCTCAAGCTGATGGGCGGCGGGGATGTGAAGCTGCTTGCCGCGCTGGCGCTGTGGATCGCACCGATGGCCTATCTCAAGCTGCTGCTGTTCATGTCGCTGCTGGGCGGGGTGCTGACCATCGTGACGGCGGCCTGGCACTACACCGTGACTCGGCGGCGCGATGCCAAGATTCCTTACGGGGTGGCGATTGCCTGTGCTGGCCTGATCACCCTGGCACCGATGCTGGAAAGCGGCTGGAATATCATTTCTGCTTCATTTTCAGCAAGTTGATGATGCTGACGTAAATGTTAACCATTTTGCACGAGACAGACGGACAGGTCGCAATTTTTCCGGCGTCCACCGTTTTTGACTTCTGAACACTTTTCACTGGGCGGGACACGTAAGCCATGGACAAGAGGAAGCTGATGCTGCTGGTAGGGGCGCTGATCGTTGCGATCGGCACGGCCTTTGCGGCAAGGAGCCTGTTCGTCGGTGCATCCACACCTCAGGCCGAAGCGGCCTCGAAGGTGCCGATGGGGCCGAAGGTGCTGGTGGCGCAGCGCGCGCTGCCGGTCGGCACGATCATCACGGTCGATTCCCTCAACTTCCAGCCCTGGCCCAAGGATCTGGTGCAGGACGCCTACTTCGTCGAAGGCGAAGCGGATCTGCAGAAGATGGTCGGCACGGTCGTCCGCAACCCGATCACCGCCGGTGAACCGGTCACCAAGGGCAACCTTGTGGCGCCGGGCGACCGCGGCTTCCTTGCTGCCGCCCTTGGCGCAGGGATGCGCGCCGTGACCATCCCGATTTCTGCCCGTACCGGTGTTGGCGGCTTCGTGTTCCCAGGCGATCACATCGACCTTGTCCTGACCCAGACGGTCAAGGGTGGCGAAGGCAGCCCGCTCAAGGCCTCCGAAACGATCCTCAAGAACGTCCGCGTGCTCGCCACCGACCAGTCGACCGAGCAGGAAATGGTCGAAGGCAAGACCCGCGTCCGCACGTTCAGCACGGTCACGCTCGAAGTCACGCCCAAGATGGCCGAAAAGATCGCCGTGGCGCAGACCATCGGCACGATCAGCCTGTCGCTGCGCTCGCTCGCCGACAATTCGGCGGAACTGGAACAGGCGCTTGCTTCGGGCACCGTGAAGATCCCGGCTGGCGCCAGCAAGCAGCAGGAAGAAGCCCTGCTCAAGCAGGCGATGGCTCGCCCGATCGAAGGTGGCAACAACACCAGCTTCGTGACCGGCGGTGATGTGTCGCGCTTCCAGCGCAAGACCATGCCCGAACGCCGCAGCCCTGGCGCGAACTATGGCGCGCCGCAGCAGTACGCCCAGTCTTCACGGTTCGGCAGCAGCGACAGCGCAGCCAAGACCGGCCCGGTCATCCGCGTGACCCGCGGCAAGAAGACCGAAGACGTCGCACTGGGAGGCAACTGATCATGACCATCGAGCGCCTCATTCCGCTTGCGAAGGACCGCACCATGAAACGCCGCCTTTCCACCTCGCTTGTCACGGCCGCGATGATCGCGCTGCCGCTGGCCCTGGCGCCGGTTACCGCAACGCTTCACGCCCAGAGCGTGAGCAGCCCGGCACGCACCGTCACGCTTTCCATCGGCCGCGGCGAACTGATCACCGTGCCGGGGCGCATGACCGACGTGTTCGTGGCCGATGACGACATCGCCGATGTTCAGGTCAAATCTGCCAGCCAGCTCTATGTGTTCGGCAAGGCTGGCGGGGAAACAACGGTTTACGCCAGCAACGCCAAGGGCGATGTGGTATGGTCGGCCAATATCCGGGTCGGCAACAACCTCGACACCATCGACCAGATGCTGGGGCTGGCCATGCCCGAAGCCCGCGTCAAGGTGGCCACGATGAACGGCACCGTGCTGCTGACCGGTACTGTTGCCGCGCCGGAAGATGCGGCGGAAGCCGAACGGCTGGTGAAAGCCTTTGTTGGCGACAAGACCAATGTCATCAGCCGTCTCAAGATGGCGACGCCTTTGCAGGTCAGCCTGCATGTCAAGTTTGCCGAAGTGAGCCGTTCGCTGGTGCGCGATCTCGGCGTGAACCTGACCAGCATCGACGGCACCGGCGGCTTCAAGTTCGGCATCGGCCAGGGCCGTTCGGTCGGTTCGACCGTTGCAACCGACCGTGGCCTTCCGTTCGGTGTCGGCGTCAGCGCGACGTCCGGCTTTGCCTTCGACCCGACGGCTGTCAGCCCGACCAACCCCAGCGGCATCGTCAGGGCGCCCGGTTCGGCCGTTTCGGCCACCAGCACCGGCACGACGATTGCCGGAATGGGCAAGTTCCTTGGCCTTGACCTGCTCGGCGCGCTTGATGCCGGCGAAACGCTCGGCCTTGTCACCACCCTGTCGGAACCGAACCTGACCGCGATCTCCGGCGAAACCGCCGATTTCCTGGCGGGCGGCGAATATCCGATCCCGATTTCGCAGGGCCTTGGCGCCACCGCGATCGAATACAAGCGGTACGGGGTCAGCCTGGCCTATACGCCGACCGTGCTGGCCAATGGCCGCATCTCGATCCGGGTCCGCCCGGAAGTGTCGGAACTGTCCAGCACCGGCGCGCTCAAGCTCGACAGCGTGGAAATCCCGGCGCTGACCGTGCGCCGTGCCGAAACGACGGTAGAGCTTGGCTCCGGCCAGTCGTTCATGATCGCGGGCCTGCTCAGCAATTCGGCGCAGAACGCGCTGACCAAGATGCCCGGCGTTGGCGATGTGCCGATCCTGGGATCGCTGTTCCGGTCCACCCGCTATCGCAAGGGTGAAACCGAACTGGTTATCATTGTTACTCCATATCTGGTCAATCCGGTTAACGCTGCCGATATCAAGCTGCCTACCGACGGCTTCCAGAGCCCGAACGATCTACAGCGCCTGTTCGGCAACATGGAGAACGATGGCGTGACGGGCGGCAGCCGCCCGGTACCGACCGAAAAGAACGGCACAGTGGAAAACGGCCCCAAGGTAGGCGCGCTGGACACCCCGGCGGCTCCGCAACAGACCCGTGATCGCCGCAGCGACAAGAAGGTCGCCACCGCCGCTCCCGGCTTCAGCATCCAGTGAGAAAGGGACACGCCATGCGCAACAACCTTATCCGCAGCACTTCCGGTGCGCTTGTCCTCTCGCTCGCCGTCGCCGTCGCAGGCTGTGCGGGCGTGCCGGACAACCGCATGCTCAACTCGGTCCACCAGCCGGTGGTCGAACGCAACAGCTATGTCTTCGATGTCGAAACCCTGCCTGGCGGTGGGCTTGCCCTGTCCGAACAGCGGCGCCTGGCCGACTGGTTCGAAAGCCTGGGCCTGAAGTATGGCGACAAGATCGCCATCGACGACCCGCTGCAGTCGAAAGCCACGCTGGCATCGGTCGATGCCATTGCCGGTCGCTGGGGCATGATGGCCGATGGCCCTGCCCCCATCACCCCCGGCTACGTCGCCGCAGGGTCGGCCCGCGTCGTCGTGAGCCGGACCACCGCAAGCGTGCCCGGCTGCCCTGACTGGTCAGCCAAGTCGGACTTTTCGATGAGCAACCGCACCAGCTCCAACTTCGGCTGCGCGACAAACAGCAACCTTGCCGCGATGGTCGCGGACAAGGAGCATCTGGTCAAAGGCGCTGCCGGGTCGGGCGAAACGGTCGTGATGAGCGGCACCAAGGCCATCGACAGCTTCCGCTCGGCCAGGCCCACGGGCGAAGGCGGGTTGAAGACCAACAAGACGTCCAATTCCGGCGGCGGCGGTAGCGGAGGGAACTGATACCATGAGCTCGAAAAACGCAAACCGCGACGCCTTTGCCGCGTTCATGTGCGACGAAGCCTCGCTCGACATCCTGCGCTCGGCAACCGTGGACATGGGCTGGGCGCCGGAGAAGTGCCACCGCGGCGGCCTGCGCAACGCGATCCAGTCGCTGTCGATCACCGCCAGCCCCAATATCCTGATGGTGGACCTGTCGGAAAGCGGCGATCCGCTGAACGACATCAACGCGCTGGCCGAAGTGTGCGAACCGGGCACCGTTGTGATCGCCGTGGGGCAGGTCAACGACGTGCGCCTCTACCGCGATCTCGTGGCATCGGGCATCCAGGACTATCTGCTCAAGCCGCTGAACCCCGGCCAGATCCGCGATGCCATGGTGCAGGCACAGACCATCTTCACCGCGCCCAAGAACCACGACCCAGCCAGCGCAAAGCGCCATGTCGCAACTGCCGTGGTCGGCACGCGCGGAGGGGTCGGGGCATCGACGCTGGCGACATCGCTGGCGTGGCTGTTCAGCACCGAACACAAACTGCCGACCGCGCTGCTCGATCTTGACGTGCACTTTGGCACGGGCGCGCTGACGCTTGACCTTGAGCCGGGGCGCGGCCTTACCGACGCGATCGACAACCCCAGCCGCATCGACGGGCTGTTCATTGAACGTGCGATGATCCGCGCCAACGATAACCTTGCCATCCTCTCCGCAGAGGCGCCGATCAACGCGCCCCTGATGACCGATGGCAGCGCGTTCGTGCAGCTTGAGGAAGAGTTCCGGCACGCGTTCGAGATGACCGTGATCGACATGCCGCGCAACATGCTGATCAACTTCCCACACCTGCTGACCGACGTGAACGTGGTCGTGCTGGCAACGGAACTGACCCTGGCCGGTGCGCGTGATGCGATCCGCCTGCTGTCCTGGCTGAAGACCAATGCCACGCACGCCCGGCCGATCATCGTGGCAAACAAGATTCAGCCCGGCGCGAACGAAATCAGCAAGGCGGATTTCGAAGCGTCGATCGAACGCAAGATCAACTTCATGATCCCTTACGACATCAAGGGTGCATCGAACGCAGCCAAGCTCGGCCAGACCTTCGTGGCCGTGAACCGGGCATCCAAGGCCGGAGTGGTGATGCGCGACCTTGCCCAGGTCGTGGCGGGATCGGTCGATGAATCCGGGGAAACCGCTGCCGACACCGGGCGCGACGCGCGCAAGGCATCGCTGCTCGGCAAGCTCGACCTCAAGAAGATGCTGGCCCCCAAAGCCAAGACCAAAGCGGCAGCGGACCAGAGCGCCTGACCGGCGCCGGGACTATCCGTCCGCAGACCGGGCGGTTGAAGTGACAGGAAGGCAGAAGCGATGACAAGCACCGTGCAGCTGATTGTGATGGCCCTTGGCCTGATGCTGGCCATGGTGCTTGGCTATGCGGCGTTCGCGGGGCCATCCGTTTCGAAAGAAGGAAGCCGCCGCCTGCAGTCGGTCCGCTTCCGCCATTCGGACAACGCCAACGACAAGGTCGAAGCGCAATACCGCAAGACCGTCGCCCAACGCAAACCCACGACCATGAAGCTGGCCGGTTCCGGCTCGCGGATGGAGGCGCTCGCACTGCGCCTGCATCGCACCGGCAAGGGGTGGACCGTCTCGCAGTACCTGTACGTCAGTGGCGGCCTTGCGGCTGTCGTGATGATCGGGTTGCTGCTCAAGACCGGCGCGGTTCTGCTGGCGATCGGTGCCGGGGTCATGGTCGGCGGCGGCATCCCGCACATGCTGGTGGGGCGTGCGATCAACAAGCGCGCCGAAAACTTCATCGCCCGCCTGCCCGATGCGCTTGACCTGCTGGTGCGCGGCCTGCGCTCCGGCCTTCCGGTTACCGAAACGCTGGGCGTCGTCGCCGCCGAACTGCCCGGCCCTGTCGGCCAGGAGTTCAAGATGGTGACCGACCGCATCAAGGTTGGCCGGACGATGGAAGACGCGCTTCAGGAAACTGCCGACAGGCTGAACCTGCCGGAGTTCAACTTCTTCTGCATCACCCTGGCGATCCAGCGCGAAACCGGCGGCAACCTTGCCGAAACGCTGGCCAATCTTTCCGACGTGCTGCGCAAGCGTTCGCAGATGAAGCTCAAGATCAAGGCGATGAGTTCGGAATCGAAGGCATCAGCCTATATCGTCGGCTCGCTGCCCTTTATCGTCTTTGCCCTGATCTATTCGATCAACCCCGATTACCTCAGCCAGTTCTTTGTCGATGATCGCCTGATCATCGCCGGGCTTGGCGGGCTGACCTGGCTGGGCATCGGCGCGTTCATCATGGCCAAGATGGTCAGCTTCGAAATCTGAGCGACAAGGAACAGGCGAACATGATCAATTCCCCGCCCGGACCGACCCTTCTCGGTTTCGATGTCTACCTCATCGGTTCGATCCTTGCCGCTGTGGCCGCGCTGGCGGTGATGCTGGCGATCTATGCCGCAGTCACCGTCCGCGATCCGATGGCCAAGCGGGTCAAGGCGCTGAACGAACGGCGCGAACAGCTCAAGGCGGGCATCGTTACCGCCACCGCCCGCAAGCGCACCAGCATCGTGCGCCGCAACCAGACGACCGACCAGATTCGCGGCTTCCTTGAATCGCTCAAGGTGCTGCAGGACAGCCAGCTTGCGGTTATCCAGCAGAAGCTGGCGCAGGGCGGCATCCGCAAGAAGGAATGGGCGGTCGCGGTCATCCTTGGGCGCCTGATCGGCCCGATCGTGTTCGGCCTGCTCGGTGCGCTCCTGTTCTACTGGTCGGACATGTTTGCCGATTGGGGACCGCTCAAGCGCATGTTCGGTTTCTCGGCATTTCTGGTCGGTGGCTACAAAGGCCCGGACATCTTCCTGCAGAACCTGATTTCCAAGCGGACCGTGGCGATCCGAAAGGGCCTGCCGGATGCGCTCGATCTGCTCGTCATCTGTGCCGAGGCAGGGCTTACGGTCGACGCTGCCTTCAACCGCGTCGCCCGTGAACTGGGGCGTGCCTACGCCGAACTGGGCGACGAGTTTGCGCTGACCGCGATCGAACTTTCGTTCCTTACCGAGCGCCGTCACGCCTTCGAAAACCTGGCCTATCGTGTCGATCTGGAATCGGTCCGTGGCGTGGTGACGACGATGATCCAGACCGAACGCTATGGTACGCCGCTGGCATCGGCCTTGCGCGTACTTTCGGCCGAGTTCCGCAACGAACGCATGATGCGCGCTGAAGAAAAGGCCGCACGCCTGCCTGCGATCATGACCATTCCGCTGATCCTGTTCATTCTGCCGGTGCTGTTCATCGTCATCCTTGGCCCGGCGGCCTGTTCCATCAGCGATACCCTGATCAACAAGAAGCCCACCGGCTGAACACCGCATCGCACAAAAACAAGACCCCGGCAGGTACGCAAACCTGCCGGGGTCTTTGTGCTACAGGATTGCGACAGTCAGAGCGGGCTTACGGTCTGGTCGATAGCGCCGAAAATGCTGCGGCCGCGCGCATCGCGCATTTCGATCCGCACGGTATCGCCGTGGCTGAGAGGCCGTTTCGAAAGGGGTTGAGCGGCTGAGGTTCCTGTGATTCCGGGGGTTTTGCAGACAACCCGGAGATTTTGATGTGGACCCCAGC
>FWWL01000344.1_pt1 | contig 133137 bp, 105 predicted proteins | sample 2228331 | NCBI WGS metagenome assembly FWWL01 (sample SAMEA103939775, study PRJEB20133) | metagenome | reverse complement strand
TGTGCAATTATACTGTTAAATATTAAAATCAACATAAACCCTGATATTTTTCATTGATTCAAGGGGTTTACACAAAATAAATTACACTCTCTCTTCCGTTCATACTCTTTTCTGTAATCATCTTTATAATCATCTTCCTTGTACTTTGATTCCTTTTTTCCATCATCACAAAAGATATTTACATTAACGCAGCATTTTTCGTCCTTGTGTTCATATTCCTTCTTACAGTCATCTTTATAATCGTTTTCTTTGCACTTTGATTCCTTTTTTTCATCATCACAAAATATATTTACACAAACACAAAATTCCTCTTCCTTGCATTTACGTTCTTTTTTATAGTCATCCTTATAATTATCTTTGTTGTTATCAGGACAATACATAAAAACCCCCCCTTCATTCTGAGTACATTATATTTTATGTATTTTTCGACATAATGCTACAATACTGCTTGGATGTATATTACTAATAGGGAAGATTTGTAGAATAATAAAAAAAAGACCCCAGGTCAGAATTTATGATGTGACCCCCATTGTTAGACCTAAAAATCTAACTTATGGGAGGTCAGTTCACACTCTCCTATCCGTGGCCTTTTAAATTAACAAGTAAACGATAGAATTATATATGCGTTTATATACACGATTACTATCATACAATCAATTCTATAGATACAAACCAGAGCTTTCATTGAGTAATCAATCGGTTATTCTTCTTCCATATGATAGGACTCAGAAATCAGCTTTTTCAAAACCTCAATATTAACATCTTCAAGCTTATTCATATAAAGACATGCCTTACCTAATTTATACTTACCCAAATCTGCTAATAGCTCGCTATGAGCTTCAGCCCCGTACATCATGTAGATCGTCAAGTTTTGCTTTCTTGGAGAAAACGCGGTTCTCATCCAATCACCCTCATGTCCTGTTGCGTATTTATAGTGATACGTACCATATCCTATGATACTATCTCCCCACATCCTGGGTTCTTCCTCAGTAACTTCATGAAATATGTCCAGTAACTTAAGAGCGTCTTCTCTGCGTTTTTCATTTTCAATACTCATAACAAAATCAAGTACATTCTTATCCGATAATTTCGTTTTAAGCTCGTACATACACAACACTCCTTTCATCAGATGATACAACATTTAAAAGTATTGTTATATTTCATGCTAACATTTCTGGTATAAAGTTGCAAGAAATTCGTAACTATTGAAATTGGCTTACTCCGATTAGTTTAATAATATATCTGCCTGTCTCCCTTGATCGTATCATTAATTGCTGTATTAATCCACTCTATAGCCTTTCTCTGATCCTTCTGCTCAATACATTCGCAGAGCACTGCTGTATTATTATATAAAGAATCCAAACCATATAATCGTATGAAGCGTTCCCATAGCGTCATGATGGGCACTTTGAAGGATGAAAAAATGAGCGGTAATAGAGTATTTCCTGAGAGGCAGGCCATCTCATGCTGGAAGCGAAACGCTAATTCTGAAGCATCCTCTGCTGATGCAGCTTCCTTCATCTGTTTTACATAATCCTTTAGTATCTCTACCTCATTATCTGTTATCTTAGGAATTAGTAATTCGATAGCCAGAGTATCCATAGCGATTCGCAATTCCAGAATGGAACGGATCTCTTCCTCCCGTAATCTTCCGCCATTGTAATTCATGATCGATATTAAGGTTTCCATGGTTCCATTTCTTCGGTAATCCGCGACAAAGGTGCCAATACGTGGCTTGATTGCTAAAAAACCTCTCCTAGAAAGTTCTGTGATGCCGGCATTCACTACTGCTCTGCTGACCTGCATTGATTTTGCAAGATCTCTTTCCGGAGGAAGTTTTTCACCAATGGCAAGTTTACCGGACAAGATTGAAGTCTCCAGTTCCTGTATGAATAATTCTTTTAATGATGGTGCATTCAGTTTTTTGAAATCCATTTGTAATTACCCTCCTTACTGACTGTGGTATGACCACGTACCAGATATTATTATGAAAGGAATGTCGCGAAAAATCAAGTACAAAAGACTAAAATATTACCGATAGTTCCCTATGTATAAAGGATTTTCTTGACTGCACCATCATCTATGTGTTAAGATTTTATCAATATAGTTCTGGTATGACCACAGTACCAAAGATGGTAGCATACTTATATTTATAAGGTATAGGAGATAAACCGATGAATCAATTCCGTATTCTTGATATTAAACAAAGCGTCTTTGCAAACAACGATCATCAGGCTGATTTGCTTCGTGAAGCATTAAAAACAGAGAAGACATTTCTTCTTAATTTAATGTCTGCACCTGGCTCCGGCAAAACCACCACTCTCACTAAGACCATTCATGCATTGAAGGACGAGATGAGAATCGGGGTTATGGAGGCTGATATTGACTCCGATGTGGATGCCAAAACCATTTCCGAAACTGGAGTTAAAGTAATTCAGTTACATACGGGTGGCATGTGCCATCTCGATGCAGACATGACAAAGCAAGGCTTACATGGCTTGGGGACCGACGACACCGACCTTGTTATCCTTGAAAATGTAGGCAATCTGGTATGCCCCGCTGAATTTGATACAGGATCCTCTAAGAATGCCATGATCTTAAGTGTTCCCGAAGGCGATGACAAACCACTGAAGTACCCTTTGATGTTTACTATCGTTGATGTTCTGCTAATTAACAAAATCGATGTACTACCATACTTTGACTTTAATCTGGAACTCTGCAAGGAACGTGCCAGAAAGCTGAACCCGAATATAAAGGTCATCCCCATCTGTGCGAAGACCGGGGAAGGCATAGCAGAATTTGCGGATTGGATTCGCTCTGAAGTAAAAGAATGGAATGGAATTTAATATAGAAATAAACGGAGGAAAAAACATGGCAGTTAATGAGAAGGTATTAGATCTGGCTAATCATATCAGCAGAAAAAAACGTGGTACAAAGAACGAAATCAAGGCTATCGACCCTGAATATCTTATTCTGGAGCCTGTAGTAACGGACGGTATGGCAGAGGTAGCGATGTGCATGGTGATTCGTAAGAAGTATACTGCTACAGAACTGGCACCTATGTGTGGTAAATCCCTGGAAGAGACTACGAGGCATCTTTTAGAATTGGCGGATGCCGGTGTCTGCTTCGTGAACGAGATCAATGGAGTCGATACCTTCTGGTATGACACCTGGGTTCCGGGCATCATGGAGATGATGGTAAATAATAAAGCGAACGTAGCAAAGTATCCTCAGATAGCCAGAGCCTTCGAAGCATATGGAAGAGTCCGCGGGCCTAAATCCACCGGCGCATTCCCGGTAGGGGTCGGCTTAATGCGTGTCATTCCTATTGAAAAAGCAATTGATGGTGAAACCAGAAGAGCTTCCTATGAAGAAGTATCCAAATATCTGAACGAGAATAAGATCTTCTCCGTTTCGGACTGTTCTTGCCGTGCAGCCAGGGAGTCCATGGGAGAAGGCTGTGGCCATCTGAAGGAAGACATGTGCATTCAGATGGGTCATGCAGCAGAATACTATATTCGTACCGGCAGAGGCCGTCAAATTACCCGTGAGGAAGCCTTTGAAATCGTAAAGCGTGCTGAAGAGAATGGTCTGATGCACCAGATTCCGAATCTGGACGGTTCCGGTAAAACCCATGCCGTCTGTAATTGTTGCGGTTGTTCCTGTCTCTCCCTTCGAACTGCTTCTATGTTTAAGAACGTGGACATGGTTCGTTCCAATTATGTATCCCATGTTGATAAAGACAAATGCGTTGCCTGCGGCGAGTGTGTAGAGACCTGCCCTGTCAATGCTCTTCAATTAGGCCAGAAGCTTTGTACAACGAAGCCTCAACCCGTGAAGAAAGTTGAAACTCCCCGCGATATGGAATGGGGCCCTGAGAGATGGAATCCGGATTATCGTACCAATAGACAAGATGTTACGGATACCGGTACCAGTCCCTGCAAGACGGAATGTCCTGCCCATATTGCAATTCAAGGATATATTAAGCTGGCTTCCCAAGGAAAATACCGTGAAGCACTGGAACTGATTAAGTATGAAAATCCTTTCCCAGCAGTGTGCGGACGCATCTGTCCAAGACGTTGTGAATCCGCATGTACCAGAGGAGATATCGACGAGCCCTTAGCAATCGATGAGATCAAAAAGTTTATTGCAGAGCAGGATCTGAAACAAGAACATCGTTACATACCGGAGAAGAAACACGATTACGGCAAGAAGATAGCTGTCATCGGAGCAGGTCCAGCGGGACTCTCCTGTGCGTTCTATCTTGCAATTGACGGCTACCATGTGACTGTATTCGAAAAAGAAGAAGCACTCGGTGGTATGCTGACCTTAGGTATTCCGTCCTTCCGGCTTGAGAAGGATGTAGTTAATGCAGAAATAGAAGTATTAAAGGAATTAGGTGTTACCTTTAAAACAGGTATTGAAGTTGGCAAAGATGTAACCCTGAACGAGTTAAGGGCCCAGAGATATGAAGCCTTCTATCTTGCCATCGGTGCTCAGGCTGGAAGAAAGCTTGGTCTTGAAGGAGAAGATGTTCCAGGTGTAATCTCCGGCGTAGAATTCATACGCAATGTGAACCTAGGCAAGGAGGTTCAGCTGAGCGGTAATGTAATCGTAATCGGCGGTGGTAATGTCGCAATCGATGTTGCCAGAAGTGCTACCCGTGTCGGTGCAGAAGCAGTTATGATGTACTGCCTGGAAACCAGAGAGCAAATGCCGGCTCTGTGTGAAGAAATTGAAGAAGCAGAGACTGAAGGCATCGCAATCAATAATTCCTGGGGACCGAAGCGAATCCTTTCGGAAAATGGTATCGTTACCGGTGTAGAATTCCGGAAATGTATTTCTGTCTTTGATAATTACGGACGTTTTAGTCCGGAGTACGATGATAACAATACGATGACGGTGAAAGCAGATACCGTATTGCTTTCCATTGGCCAGGCAATTGATTGGGGTAATCTTCTGGAGGGTTCTAAGATTGAATGTAATCCCAACCGGACCATCAAGGTTGATCCACTCACCTATCAGACTGCTGAACCGGATGTATTTGCCGGTGGCGATGTATCTACAGGTCCTAAGTTTGCCATTGATGCAATCGCAGCCGGCAAACAAGGCGCTATATCAATTCATCGCTATGTACAGCCTGGACAAAGCTTAATCATAGGACGTGACAGAAGAGAATATCATTCCCTTAAGAAAGACAATTTAAATCTTGACGGTTATGACCACCTACCAAGGCAGATGGCTTCTCACAAGAATGTTTCACATGCCGAGGTAACCTTCAAGGATACCCGCCTCACCTTTACAGAAGATCAGATGAGGAAAGAGACCGAACGTTGTCTCAGCTGTGGTGCTACTGTTGTCGATGAGTTCCAGTGTGTAGGCTGCGGTGCCTGTACAACAAGATGTAAATTCGATGCAATTACTCTAGTAAGAACATACGATGGTGCAGGTGTAGCATTTGAAGAATTAAAACCGGTTGTAATCAAGCAAATCCTTAAGCGAAAAGGTAAAATTGCCATTAAGAGAGCGCTCAATGTATTCAGCAAAAACTGAACTTCCGGTATAGAAAGCGACGGTGATAAAGCTGCACGAATTAGGAGTAATTATTGAAGTTGTGAATCAGGTAGAACTCTTCGCCAAGGAAAATGATGTAGAGAAGATCGAGACCTTGGTGCTACAGATTGGAGAGTTATCCTCCATGATTCCGGAATATATGTATAAACTATACCCCGCTGCTATAGAAGGTACCATGCTGCAGGATTCCAAGCTAGAGATCGAGGTCATACCCGGAAACGGCTTATGCAAAGAGTGCAGACAGGTTTTCAATCTTGTAAAGGAACAAGGCATATGTCCTGGTTGCGGGAGCAAAGCATTTGAACTACTAAGCGGCAAAGAATTTTACATCAAGGAAATTGTATGCTGCTAAGTGTCCATAAATAAAAATACAAAGGGGGATTTGAAATGTTTAGTTTTAATTATGAAGCCGGTGCATCAGTCCTAAGCGTATGGTTAGTATGGGTTATGGTATTTGTAATCCTGTTTGGATTGAATGAACTGGCAAGGCGTTATAAGGTGATGGGATTTCTATGTTTCATTGTATTACCGACCGTACTATCCGTACTATGGTTTACCGTATTAAGTGATACCACGTATACGGACTGGTTCCATCTTGCTAAGGTATATTCCTCTACTGCAGGGTGCATCGGTTTCTGGTGTATCAGACATTTACATGGTAAAAACAAGAAGACTGGCAAGGAATGGCGTTTGGCAGATAATAAAATTGCCCTCTGCTTCCCTCCTCTTATTCTTGCTATCAACATTCTGGAAGCTGTTGCTCGTGATCTCCAGGTAGGTCTCCAGTATGCAGGTGGAGGAATTCTTGCAGATGATGCAGTGTTTGTATTGGGTGGTCCCTGGAATTACATGAATGCCATCGCCGGTATCCTGAATATCATAACCATTACCGGATGGTTTGGTATCAGTGTACGCAAGGTTACGAAGAAAGATGGTAGTAAGGATATGTTATGGCCGGATATGCTTTGGTTCTGGATCATCGCTTATGATTTATGGAACTTTGCCTATACCTATAACTGTTTGCCGTCACATTCCTGGTACTGTGGTTTTGCTTTACTACTCGCTCCTACCCTATGTGCATTTACCGTAGGAAAAGGCGCATGGCTGCAACATCGCGCACAGACTCTCGCTCTGTGGTGTATGTTTGCACAGACCTTCCCGCTCTTTATCGATGAAGGTAAATTTGCTGTTGCTTCTACCTATAACGAAACACCTTTATTCATCTTCAGCTTCTTGGCATTGGCTGCTAATATAGCTGTAGCAATCTACATGATCTATAAAGTTGTGAAGACGAAACGTAATCCTTATAAAACTGAGCTTTATACAGATTTAAAGGAATATAAGGAAATAAAGGCACTTGCGGAATAAATACAAACCAAGAACAAGTATGAACCAAGAACAAATATAAACCATAAACAAATACATAACATAAACAAATTCAGACGTAAACAAATTCAGACGTAAACAAATACTATGTAAACAAATACAGACGTTAACAAATACAGACGTTAACAAATAGAAAAGGTACAACACATGTTATTTGGTGTTGTACCTTTTATGCGGAGCCTTAGCTCCTTATATTGCACATGGTCATCCCTACAAACTGGAATTTGACCAGTTGCTGAAATTTATAAGCTTAATTTTACCCCCAACTCATACGCATTTTCCAAATCTATCGGAAATCTTTCTTCATGAACTTTCTTCTTTTTTTCTTCGCTGAAACTACTCATATCAAACTTTGAGTAATCATTAACTTGAAGTGTATTATAGCAAGGATAAACAAAAACATCTCCATTTAAGGACTTAAATTCACTTGCGTAAATTTCAAATTTCTCCTTGTACAGTTTATCATAAAATTCTTCCGTTGCATTCATTGTCAAAAACATTCCAACGTTTACTTTCCCATGAAAATAATTGCTATAATCGTCATAGGACAGTGATGAAAAATGCAGCCTTTCCATAAATGCAAAATACTGACTTGTAGGTCTTCCCAAATATATTGGGGTACCAATCAAAAGAACATTTGCTGAAAATACCTTATCAATGACAGGCGATAGTTCATCTTTCCAATAGCAATGACATCTTTCCGCACCATTTCTTTTGCAAAGCATACAGCTTCTACACCCAGTAAAATTCAAATCATACAAATCAAGATATTCCACTTCTGCTTTAACAGATTTCGCTCCCTCCAGTGCACATTATATAGTCAAAGAGCAGATGGCACTCAAATAAGTCTCCATCCGCTCTAATAATTATCATAGAACTCCCTATTTACAGAAAAAATTTCACAGGCTCTTTCTGCGCTACAAATACCTTTAGACATCTTTTATAATACGATTTTCTTTAAACCTTTAGTTTGCTGAAGTCTTTGGTTTCAGTATTCTGTATTGTATATTTTTGGGTCAATATGCTATAATGACGGAATAAAATGTGATCAGAAGATCATAAAAATCATATCAGAAAGGTAACACTAACATGGATCATACCATTCTACTGGTTGTCGACGTTCAAAATGTCATGGTTGAAGACCACCCCTATCACATTGAAAAAGTAATTTCTAATATTCAGCAGCTGCTAACTGCCGCCAGAGAAAATCACACGGAAGTTGTCTATGTACGTCATGATAGTGGAGTTGGTTCTGATTTGGAAGCGGGTACTCATGACTGGGAAATCTATCTTGAGATTGCACCGTCTAAAGAGGAAAAGATCTTCGACAAGAAATTCAATAGTGCATTCCGTCAGACCGGATTAAAAGATTATCTTGATAGTAAGCAGATAACTACCCTCGTCTTGGTAGGATTACAGACAGAATACTGCATCGATGCTACCTGCAAGAGTGCTTTTGAGTTTGGCTATAAAATAGTCATTCCGGAAGAGACAAATTCCACTTTTGATAATGAATATCTCCCTGCCGAGAGACTTTATCATTTCTACAACTATGGAATCTGGGATAAGCGATTTGCCCAAGTTATTCCGATGAATGAAGCAATAAAATATTTATGATAGCTTAACACCATAGAACTATTAGAATACATAAAAATCTCCGGAGATAATTTTAAGATGCTCAACTGATAGAAAACAGTTTATTATATATGTGTTTTCTATCAGAAGGATCATAACATTATTACCCGGAGATTTTATTTTTTAGCATCTTTAATTTAGAAATTAGTTCATCTTGCAGCTTATCGAATAGTTCATCTCTTCCTACAGCTTTCTACTTAATTCCTCCAGAAGATTCTCTACATCCTTCGCAACACCAGCAAGAGCGCCATCCTTGAAAGGGGATACCAGTTTTGCTTCTTCGATCAGATCCGGGAACGTCTTCTCACCACCTTGGGATAATAACTGTACATAACGTTTGAAGGAATCATCATAATTATTACGTGAGTCAAGCAGGAATTCAAGAGCTACCACTTGTGCTAAGCAATAATCTATATAATAGAAAGGTGTTTCATAAATATGCATCTGATACTGCCAACGAGTTCCCTTAGAAAGATAAGGCATCCCTTCCGTAGTCATATAAGGTCTGAACTGAGACTCCAACTTATTCCATGTAGCATTACGTTCTGCCGGTGTCATATCCGGATTTGCATATACAATGTGCTGATAATAGTCTACGATGGTACCGTAAGGGATGAAGGAGATTGAATCAAATACATGCATAAATTTATATTTATCCGCATTATCACCAAAGAACTTCTGGATATATTTCCAAGCAAAGAATTCCATGCTCATGGAATGAGTCTCAGCGGTTTCCATACCACCCACATCAAGCTCTGTCTTGAATCTATTCGGTGTTGTCATGTAATCTGCAAACGCATGACCTGCTTCATGAGTCATAACATCAATATCTGCTGAGGTACCGTTAAAGTTAGCCAGAATAAATGGCTGTTCATAGGTAAGGAAGCTGGTGCAGTAACCACCACCCCATTTGTTCTCCCTTGAGACAACGTCAAACGCCTCATTTTCCATCATCAAATCAATGAATCTTCCTGTATCGGGACTCATCTCGTGGTACATATCCACCGTTTCACTAAAGATCCCATCTTTATCAAGGATCGGCTTAGGATTACCGCCGGGAACGTTCACATCATTATCATATAACTTCAGCTGATCGATACCCATACGCAACGCATTATCTTTCTTAAGCTTAGCAATTACAGGAACAAGATCAGTCAACACATTATTGCGGAACTTCTCAACCAACTTCTCATCATAGCTGATCCGGTTCATTCGATAGTACCCGAGTTCCACGAAATTCTGATATCCCATCTTCTTTGCCATCTTATCACGGACTTTTACTAATTTGTCAAAGAGGGTATCCAAAGCTTCAGACACTGACTCAAGCTTGTTACCGAGCACCTCATAAGCTTCTCGACGAGTCTCTCTGTCATCGTCCATCATATACTTACGAAGTAAGGTAAGAGGCATCTTCTCGCCTCTGAATTCAAAGGTTAAACTAGACATCAGCTTCGAATACTCTGTGGTTAGCTTATTCTCCTCTACCATCTCCTCAATAATAAGGGGTGACATTGCCTTTCTCTGTACTTCAAAATACTTGAATAATAATGGAGACAATTCCTTCTCCAAATCAGCGCGGAACGGGCTATCAAGTATTGCATTAGAGTACTCTGTTATGTAATTCTGCACCTTAGGCGTTATTTCATCATAATAATCTTTCTCGGCTAGATAAAATTCATCTACTGTATTTATTGTGTAACGCATGTAAGAAAGACTTGATGCAGTCATAAACTCCTTCTGGAAATCTACGAACTGATCCCTTGCATCAAGAACCTCCTTTACAGATTCTGCATTTTTGACTTTGGAGATAATGGCTTCTGCGGTCTTCGTGATTACCTCTTCTGTCACTCTTTCATATTTTAGTTCCGATACCTTCATACTCTCTCTCCTTTTAACTAATTATTAGTTTGGCTTGTATTTAGTTGGGAAGTTGATTATAAAACATACAAGAAAATTCTACCACTATTTACCTCTTTATTCAACCAAAAGGAATATTATACGGCAAATATTGAATCACACTCTCCTTCTTTCTGTAAAACATAGTCCATTAACGTAGGAGGGATACCCAACAGGAATTATGATCCAGAACTGTAGACACAAATACGTATTCAATAAAAAGAAGTAATTATGTAGTCTTTTCTCTACATAATTACCTCTTTAAAATTTTACAGGAGCAGTTTATACCTCTTCTTATTAAAACAGGAGCAGTTTATTTCGTTGTAATTGATGTAACAGGGATTTCTTTGTAGGTTGACGCTAATACCAATTGCTTGGTGGTTGGATCCGTATAACTCTTTGCGCGTACAAGAATTTTATCATCTACGGATACCTTCGGAATAATTACTGCATTCTTCGTAGTTGCTGTAGTCCATTTTGCTGTGTTCATATTTAATGAATCGCCTTTTTTTACTATTGTATACTCGTATGTTCTTTTTGTAGTATCCGTAATTCTAAGAGTACTTCCGGTTAACGCTATTGTATCTGGATAGGTCGGTTGTACAGGAATATTAATTACTTTGCCTGCTGAGGTTACCTTTTTGTCCGAACCGAAAGTCCGGAACTCTACGGTAGTAGCCATGATTGCAGCAGGAGTAGTCGTAGAAGTTGTAGTAGCCGCCACTAAAGAACTCAGGTCAATATGTTTAGTACTTGAAATAGGAGAAGTAAAAGTAGTCCATGCTACAGCATCCCCAACCCTATATTGTGTCTCGCCGATCTTCAATCCAGAGATACAAAGCTTACTTCCATCCAACTTAACAGATGGTGCAGCAGGTCTCTTCGGAATCTTTACACTTACTATCTTACCAGCCCTTAAAATAGTGGTTGCCGGCGTTCTAAAATATAGCGTAGCACCCCTAACTTCATAAATAGCTGTAGCCATGCTATTCGTAGCAAGTATCCAAGGTCCATTGGCACCTTTACGATATTCTACCGGACCGATAGTGGTAGGATAAGTTATTCTTCCTATCCCTCCTTCTATCTGATAGCTAACTTTTAAAGTGCTGACTTCAGCAAGAATCTTAAGCTCTGTAGCATTATCGTCCGTGTCTTTATTTCCCTTAAAAAATATTGACACATCTTTCGTTGACATAAAGGTCGATATATCCACTACACTGTAATCGAGTCCCTCCCATGTCTTCTTATTATCTGTACTCATATAGATTCGTATACTTGATCCGGAAGCAACATTTACAGAGGCTATCTCATTCACATAATCAACAATAACATTAACCGCTGCTGGAGTAAATTCCGGTCTCCCTAGTCCACTAAAGATGATACTGAGAATAACAAGTATCATCACGATTTTCTTATATGACTGATATCTATAAAAAGTATTCTTCCTTTTTTGATCACTATGTAATTTTTTGTCCATCATAAATTCCCTACCTTTCAAAATATCACTTTAGTTACTTACTATATCGGATAGTTAATTATTTCTTATTACCTGAATACAATTATAGTCTTTTTATGTTATCAAAGCAATTCTTTTATCAGAAGATCCGTAAATATTGTATATTTTATACAAATTTTAACTGCTTATTTCTTGAAGATGCGATAAAAGTTTAGTCATTATTTTCATTATTCACTGAGATAAAAATAGCGAAAATGATGATATCGATCGAATTCCATCATTTTCGCTAAACTAATAATATTATCTATCGGATAACCTTCTCTATCTCAGCTATGTTGGCTGTCTTAAATTTCCTCTTAATCTGATCAACGATCCTGGCTTTCGCCTCAGCAGCTTTCAGGTGATATGCTGACCTGACCTGGTCTTCCCCGAATAACCGTTCACTTATTGTATAGACTGCTACAGGCCAGCCATACTCTTCCTGTTTTTTGTTGTTTCTTCTTTGAAAAGCCCGAACAGTAATGTAGGTTTGCATCTGTAGACCGGACATTGTTCCTTCAAAGCCTTTTTCCCCTTCTTTTCCAAAACCTGCTGCTCTTTTCATATCGCTCGATAGAAGTCCATCCTCATATAGTTCAAGAACCTCCATAATCTTCTTCGCTCGGTAACTTGCCAGACCGTCCTCATACCTACTGTCAAAATCGTAACCATCTCTTCGATACGATGCTAGATATGGATACCATTCCTTTGAAACAAAACCTGCCTTGTTATTGTATAGTTTTCCGTAAGCAATATTACCCTCATTAGCAATAACCTCACGCCATTCCCATGGATCTTCTTCTGAAACTCCTGCCCACCAGGAACTTGTTGAAGTAATCTCTTCTACGGAGAAGCCCGGTACTATATTTTTAAAAAGCGGTAGGAAGCCAATTTCGTTGATGTAATCAGATAGCTCAGAACTTGTTTTTATTCTATTTGGATCTTTTCGATCCAGCCCTTCCATTACCCACTTGCCATCAATCGTAACCACGCTTATTCACCACTCTTTCTATTTCTAAGTTCCTGTGTCCTATTATTCTTTAATGTACTTTTCTTAATATTATTGTTCTTTATATTACTGTTCAGATTATTTCTGCTCTTATTATTACTGCTTGCTTTTAATATTACTACTCTTTATATTACTTTTTTACAATACCTCCATGGAAGAAGCATTCATAAACCTTAGTATTCAGCAAGAATATCTCTTCGTAACCTTGGTACCATTCAACCGAACCTTCGATGATACAATGATAGGTATAATCGCCCTTGTGGAACACCAAAGGTCCTCTGTAAGGATATTCCCTGGGTACCTTATATAATGCTTCCTTCAGGAAATCTCCCGAGAAACCTTCTGCCAAGATACGTCCACAGTAATTCATGGACCAGACTGGTACTCCCAGCTTCCACACAGCCTCTTCACCAGAAAATTTCTCACCACCAAGATAAGTATCAAGATAAATAATTCCCCTCCGCATAACTTAAATCATGGGAGTTTGGTCTTGATGAAGCCATTGCCCCACAACCTGCTGCATAGGTGTTCCTCTTAGCACGTAATAGGAAATCAACCAGCTCTTCTTTATCAGGATCAACCTTGACTGTCGTATGAATATTCAAACTGCAATTGTCATCTTCCGGCTTTAATAAGCTGTCAATACTGATCCGAAACAGGTTACTGAGAGTGATCAAATTATCAACATCCGGATAGGATAATCCTGCCTCCCATTTTGCTACTGCCTGTCTGGATACTCCCAGCTTCTCTGCCAGATCTTCCTGTGATAAGCCTTTCTCTTTTCTTATTAACTGAATTCTTTCCTCGAACTTCATAGTCCCCTCCATCTATGCTTTTGGCATATTCTGTTATGAATGTTACCAGTTACTTCAGAATAAGAATACCTACTTTTTAGGAATATCACTACCAACTTACATAAACAAAAGTGGCAACCATCAGTTGCATCTATAAGGGAACCAAACAAACTATAGGTCGGAGCTGAACTATATGCAGCTAAACTATAGGTCGTTGCTAAACTATATGCAGCTAAACTATAGGTCGTTGCTGAACTATAGGCTGCTGAACTATAGGCCGCAGCTGCATATCAAATCGCAACTGCTCAGGTTCTTCCCAAACACGGCTGGTTACTTTTTAGTGATGATTCAATTCATCCAAGGTCTTATCGTAGGCAGGAAGGAAATCCTTCAAGAAGATATCAACTTCAGCCATATTCATAGCAGTTAAGATTTCGGAAATTGATTTTTCTGCACTGGAAAACTCAGTATTACCGGCTTTTCTTTCCTCAATACATTTAATTAATGCAGATAATTTGTCCGCCGCCTTCACAAGTTTCCAGAGGTACTTTTCCTCCTCCTGAGGAACAAACAAAGATTGGTAACTTCTTCGGATATCTTCCGGCAGCATCGCTAATAATCCATCTGCAGCAGCTCTCTCGACTGCCTTGAATGCATCCTGTATGCTCTCATTATAGTACTTAACCGGGGTAGGCATGTCTCCGGTAATTATCTCTGTGGCATCATGATAGATCCCGATCAGTGCTGCTTTCTCGGCATTCAGATGGTTTCCCAATCTTTCGTTACTGATCGTAGCCAAAGCATGCGTAAGAATACTTACCTCCAATGAATGTTCACTGATATTCTCTGCGTGGGAATTACGCATCAGCGCCCATCGTTCAATCAGTTTCATTCTTGATATCATCGCAAAAAAACCGTTTTCCATGCTTGTCCCTCCATCGATTAATTGATTTTATAAATTCAATAAATCTCTCATTGTTTTAATAAATTCTATCTATACTTACTTAAGATCTAAGCTTTTCTTTACATACATACCGGTATAGGAGTCTTTATTCTTAGCAATATCCTCCGGGGTTCCCTTCGCAATAACGGTACCACCTTTATCGCCACCCTCCGGTCCGATATCAATAATATAATCTGCTGTCTTAATTACATCCAGATTATGCTCAATTACTACTACTGTGTTCCCGGAATCCGAGAAACGCTTTAAGATTTCGATTAATTTATGAACATCTGCAAAATGCAAGCCTGTGGTAGGCTCGTCCAGAATGTAAATCGTCTTTCCGGTACTTCTCTTACTTAATTCCGTTGCCAGCTTAATTCTCTGTGCTTCACCACCGGACAATGACGTGGACGGGTGTCCAAGTCTTAAGTAAGATAGTCCTACATCATTTAAGGTTTCTATTTTACGACGGATGGAAGGTACATTTTCGAAGAAATGCACTGCTTCTTCCACAGTCATATTGAGTATATCATGGATATTCTTCCCTTTATAGCGGACCTCAAGAGTCTCTCGATTATACCTCTTACCACTACATACCTCGCAAGGTACATAAATATCCGGTAAAAAGTTCATCTCAATCTTGATAATACCATCGCCACTGCAGGCTTCACAGCGTCCACCCTTGATGTTAAAGCTAAAACGTCCTTTGGTATAACCTCTCATCTTCGAATCCTGGGTTGCCGCAAACAGGTCTCTGATCTGATCAAATACTCCGGTATAGGTTGCAGGATTCGATCTTGGTGTACGACCGATCGGAGATTGATCTATATTAATAACCTTATCCAATTGATCGATGCCAAGCATCTTCTCATGCCTGCCTGGAATAATACGGGCACGGTTAAGATCTCGTGCTAATCTCTTATACAATATCTCAGTAACCAAGGAACTCTTGCCGGAGCCGGATACACCCGTGATACAGGTCATAATTCCAAGTGGGATATCTACATTAATATTCTTAAGATTATTCTCAGAAGCTTTAATGATGGATAGGTATCCTGTGGGTTTGCGTCTTTCTTTCGGCACCGGAACCATAAGTCGTCCGCTTAAGTAGGCACCCGTTATTGATTCCTCAACCTTCATTATCTCCTCTGCCGTGCCGGCAGCAACAACATGGCCTCCATGTTCTCCGGCACCTGGGCCGATATCTATGATATAATCTGCCGCAAACATCGTATCCTCATCATGCTCTACAACAATAAGAGTGTTTCCTAAATCCATCAGGTTCTTTAAGGTCTTAAGAAGCTTATCATTATCTCTTTGATGAAGTCCGATACTAGGTTCATCAAGGATATAAGCAACTCCGACAAGTCCTGAGCCTATCTGAGTCGCTAGGCGGATTCTCTGGGATTCACCTCCGGATAGCGTACCTGTTGCCCTAGCTAAAGTAAGGTAATCCAAACCAACATCCATGAGGAAGCTGATTCTGGCTCTAATCTCTTTTAATACCATCTCCCCGATCTTTTGCTGCATTGATGTCAGCTGCAGATTCTGCATGAAACCTACTAATTCTCTGATCGAATAATTAGTAACATCCGAGATATTCTTATCTCCTACGGTTACTGCGAGTGCTTCCTTCTTCAGACGCTTGCCGTTACATTCTTTACACGGTGTTGTCCTCATATAGCTTTCATACTCTTGTTTTACACCTTCTGAACCGGTCTCGCGGTAACGTCTCTCTATATTACGGATCAGACCTTCAAACGCTACATCATAAACTCCGACGCCTCTCTGTCCGCGATAATGAACCTTCACTGATTTGCCGTCAGTACCTTGAATAAATATTCTTCTTGCATCTTCTGAAAGCTGATTATAAGGAGTATTCAGATCAAAATGATATTCCTTTGCTAACGCATCCAGAATGCATCTGGAATAGCTACCCTTATCTACGACAGATGCCCAACCGGGTGCTGCGATGGCACCATCGATCAGACTCTTATCCTGCTCCGGTATCAGAAGCTCCTCATCAAACTCCATCTTGATTCCTAATCCATGACAATCAGGACAAGCACCAAAAGGATTGTTGAAGGAGAATATTCTCGGCTCAATCTCATCGATACTTATTCCACAATCAGGACAAGCAAAATTCTGACTGAAGTTAAACTGCTCTCCATCAATCACATCGACAAACAGAAGACCTTCTGCCAGTTTTAACACATTCTCAACAGAATCGGATAGTCTCTTCTCAATTCCTTCTTTGACCACCAGACGGTCAACAATGATTTCTATGTTGTGTTTATTATTCTTCTCTAACTTAATTTCTTCTGTCAATTCGTAGAGATTACCATCCACTCTTACTCTGACATAACCGCTACGCTTTGCCTGTTCGAAAAGCTTTACGTGTTCACCCTTACGTCCTCTTACAACCGGAGCAAGCAGCTGGATTTTGGTTCCCTGTGGCAGACTCATGATTTCATCCACCATCTGATCAACAGTCTGTTTCTTAATCTCCTTGCCACACTGCGGACAATGAGGAATACCGATTCTTGCATAAAGTAATCGATAGTAATCATAGATCTCCGTAACTGTGCCTACGGTGGATCTGGGGTTACGATTCGTAGATTTCTGATCAATGGAAATAGCGGGAGGCAGTCCTTCTATACTTTCCACATTCGGCTTCTCCATCTGTCCAAGGAATTGCCTTGCATAGGACGACAGTGACTCCATATATCTTCTCTGACCTTCTGCATATATGGTATCAAATGCTAAGGAGGACTTACCGGAACCGCTTAGTCCTGTAAGTACTACAAATTGGTCTCTTGGGATATCCACACTTAGGTTCTTTAAGTTATTTTCCTTCGCGCCTCTTATTCTAATATAATTCTTCTTCTCTGACATAGTTCCACCTATTCTAGATTTACATTGTATCGATATCTTTATTGTATATTATTAACCCTATTGATTATATGGGAATTACTCATTTTATGGATTTTCTCATTTTATGGATTTTCTCAATTTATGAGCTTTCTCATTTTATGAACTTTCTCATTTTATGAACTTTCTCAATTTTATAAGCATCACTCATTACAAATAGTGCTCATCAACTGTTCATCTCCTGCAGTTGCTTCTTGAGCTCAACCATCTTGTCCCTTAGCATAGCAGCCTGTTCAAAGTTAAGATTAGCTGCCGCAGTATGCATCTGCTGGGTAACAGTCTTGACAAGTGCCTCCAGCTCTTGACGGGACATGGATTCCAGATCCTTCTCCATCTCCTGGATACTTGCTTCTGCCCTCTTGGAAATGCTTATTAGATCTCTTACCTTCTTCTTAATCGTCGTCGGAGTAATCCCATGAGCTTCATTATATTCTTGCTGGATTGCTCTTCTTCGGTTCGTTTCCGAAATTGCTTTCTTCATTGAATCTGTCATACGGTCAGCATACATGATAACATGTCCATCAGCATTACGCGCTGCTCGACCGATGGTCTGAATCAATGAGGTCTCGGAACGCAGGAACCCTTCCTTGTCCGCATCCAGGATAGCTACCAGTCCGACCTCAGGGATATCTAGACCTTCTCGAAGAAGGTTGATACCTACAAGAACATCAAAGACATCCATTCGCATATCTCGGATAATCTCAGAACGTTCCAACGTATCGATATCAGAATGAAGGTATCTTATTCGTATACCAATTTCCTTCAGATAAGTTGTCAAATCCTCAGCCATTCGTTTCGTCAGGGTTGTAACAAGTACTTTATACTTTTTATCAACTTCTTTGCGAATTTCACCCAGCAGATCATCAATCTGCCCTGCTACAGGTCTTACTACTACCTCCGGATCAAGTAACCCGGTCGGTCGTATCACCTGTTCCGTCCGGAGCAGTTCGTGTTCGCTCTCATATACAGAAGGAGTAGCTGATACGAACATAATCTGGCTGATCTTACTTTCAAATTCCGGGAAGTTCAAAGGTCGGTTATCGAGTGCAGATGGCAGACGGAAGCCGAAATCTACTAATGTTGTTTTACGAGATCTGTCACCCGCATACATTCCTCTGATCTGTGGAAGTGTGATATGAGACTCATCTACAATAATCATAAAATCCTCTGGGAAGTAGTCCATCAAGGTATGTGGCGGACTTCCTACCGGTAGACCTGTCAGATGCTTGGAATAGTTCTCTATACCTGAGCAGAAGCCTGTTTCCCTGATCATCTCTATATCAAAATTAGTTCTCTCTGAAATACGTTGGGCTTCCAAAAGTTTATCCTCACTTTTAAAGTAACGTACTCTCTCAATTAATTCCTCTTCTATATCCTTAACTGCCCGCTCCAGCTTGTCCGGAGATACAACATAGTGGGAAGCAGGAAAAATTACGATATGCTCCAGGCTGTTCTTAATCTCGCCGGTCAGCGTGTCTATCTCAAGAATTCTTTCTACCTCATCACCAAAGAATTCCATTCTGATTGCCCTGTCTGCTGAGGATGCAGGAAACACCTCAACAACATCACCACGGACGCGAAAAGTTCCTCGCTTGAAATCCATATCGTTACGGTCATACTGGATCTCTATTAATTTCTTTAATACTTCATCTCTATCCTTGATCATACCCGGTCTCAAAGAAAGCGTCATATTCTGATAATCAATCGGGCTGCCTAATCCATAGATACAGGATACACTGGCAATAATAATAACATCATTACGTTCTGTTAAGGAAGCCGTTGCCGAATGCCTCAGCTTATCTATCTCATCATTAATGGAGGAGTCCTTCTCAATATAAGTATCTGTTGAAGGCACATAAGCCTCCGGCTGATAATAATCATAGTAGCTGACAAAGTATTCTACTGCATTCTCAGGAAAAAACTCCTTGAACTCTCCATAAAGCTGTGCTGCGAGGGTCTTGTTATGCGCTATTACCAAGGTGGGTTTCTGAATCTGCTGAATTACATTAGCCATGGTAAAGGTCTTACCGGAGCCTGTTACTCCTAACAAGGTCTGGCACTGGTTACCGCTGTTAAATCCTTCCACCAGAGCTTTTATCGCTTCCGGCTGATCACCGGTAGGCTCATATTCTGCTGTTAATTTAAACTCCATGTACACATACCTCCCTGCCTCATCTAATATACTAAGTCTATCCATTTATGGTAAATAAACTCTATTTATTCTATTGGATCGACTGTAATTATATCATAGCAATTATGGAAAAGCAATACAATTTTCGAATGTTTGTTCTATTTCCAGTAGTTCTCACATTCAATTTCACCTTCAATTTCACATTCAATTTCACCTTCAATTCCACATTCAATTTAACATTCAATTTCACCTTCAATTCCAGGCAAGCTTCTGAGAATCCGAAGGATGGGATAGCACTAGGTGCACACAATAGGCCTGTTTTGAAATTCTTTTCAAAACAGGCCTATTAAATATAAATCATCTATTCATTTTCCATTCCACTCGCTTTTTTACAGAGCTTGATAAATGCTTCTTGAAATCTCTCGTCATCTGCTGCGGTACGCTTACACGAGCGATTTTTAATCCTTTCTCCTGCTCTTCGTGCTTTTCTTGCAATATCCCGTTCCATCAGCAGGATATCAATATTATAATCGGTATATATCTTACCGCCGGGATGGATTGCAAATGCCCCTTTTCCCAGAGCCATCGCTGCTACACCATAATCCTGCGTAACTACGATATCTCCTCTCAACGCCCGGTTAATCAGAGCAATATCAACCGCGTCCGGTGCCTTGCTTACTAGTATAATTTCACTGTAATCCGAGTTTAGAATATGACTGGTATCAATGAGCATCACAACCGGTATCTGTAGTCTTTTTGCCGTATATTCAATTATATCCTTTACCGGACATGCATCCGCATCAACTAATATTTTCACTCTGCCTTCTCCCATCAATCCATTTTATTAGAATAATAATAGCATAATTGCATGTCACCAACAATGTATAAATCGTATCTTTGTAAATAACCCTTATTCCCTTGTTTCATCAAGCATAATATGATAAATCTCCGTATAAACAAGCTTTCCGTCGATACGTTCAGACTTCATAAGACTTAATTTCGTCACCATCATCGTCATCGAAGCAATCTCTGCCTCAAACTCCTTCGGATTGAAACCCTCCTTCTTAATAACTCTTCTTCCAAGAGTCAGGTGTGGGGTATATTCCATGTCGTCAATATCAAAGAAACCGGCTTCCTTCAGTTCCTTCACAAGCTCTTTTTGAAGCATCCATAAGGTATCCTCTTTGTCAACACCAATCCAGTAAATATCACCTTCCCTGCGCTTGAATTTGCCAAAACCACCGATTTTTAATCCAAAGCTGCCGGTATGAGCCTTGGTAACGGCCTGCTTCATAGCAGCTTTAACTTCATCAAGCCTTTTCGTTTCACCTATAAAATTAACCGTTAAATGCAGATTCTCTTTGGTAGTAAAGGTACCACTTTTCGATAGACTTTTTAACTTCTCTACATTCTGATATAGAGTCGCTTCTATCTCCTTACTAAATAATATAGCGGTGAAAAGTCTCATCAATACAACTCCTTCCTGGATCTTTCCTAATAATCAGCTTTTCATAATAATCAGCTTTTCATAATAATCAGCTTTTCTTAATAATCAGCTTTTCCTAATAATATTATAGCTCAATCGTGCTACTGCTACAATCATGCAGCAAGTTTTATAAAATGTTAAGAGTACTTATTACATCCAAATAGTAATATATATACATTGTAATCTGAGGCTCAAACCTGATATAATATTGTTGAAGAGAGGGATGATATGAGCAAAGCAAAAAAGCAGATGATAATCCGCGTAAGCCTTCTGATTCTTCTGGCTGCACTGGCATTATTCATTAACCAATTTGGCGTACCACAGGATACGGAACCCACACAGGGTACCCTTCAAGGTAATGTTATTGAGGTACATTTTATAGACGTCGGACAGGGAGATTCCATCCTGATTGAAGCAGGAGATTCTGCTATGTTAATTGATGCCGGTGAAAACAATAAAGGTACCAGTGTTATTGACTATCTTGCGGCGCAGAATATTAAGGACTTGGATTATGTCATCGGTACTCATCCCCACAGTGACCATATCGGCGGTTTAGATACCGTATTAAGTACCTTACCTGTAGATACTTTAATTATGCCTAAGGCAACTCATACAACAAAAACTTATGAGGATGTACTGGACATAATCGCGGAAAAGGGTCTGACTATTACAAAACCGGTTGTTGGTGGTGAATATAGGCTTGGGTCAGCTTCATTTGTTATTATTGCTCCCAACTCGTCATCCTATGAGGAACTTAACGAATATAGCATAGTAATTAAACTTACTCATGAGGATAATTCCTTTCTTCTAACAGGAGATGCCGGAAGCTTATCTGAGGAGGAGATGCTAGCGAGTGGAATTGATCTATCTGCTGATCTTCTTAAGTTGGGCCATCATGGCTCCGCTTATAGTAGCACAGAAAGGTTTTTGGATGCTGTTACTCCTACTTACGCTATTGCCTGCGTGGGCATAGACAATGAATATGGTCATCCTCATCCGGATACACTCAGCGCAATAGATACACGCAATATCATGTTTTACAGAACCGACAAGCAGGGAACCGTCGTATTTACCAGTGATGGCAAGAATATCTCAGTTAACACTCAGGAATACGAAATTACAGATAATGATTTAGCAGATTAATATTGGAGGCTCACATGAAGAAACTGATCATTGATCGATTTGAAGGAAATTACGCAGTATGCGAATGGGAAGACAGATCCACCGTGAATATTCCCAAATATAAACTACCTCTGGAATGTAAAGAAGGAGATTGTCTGGTTCAAGATACAGAAGGAATGTACCGCAAGGACACAGAAACGACGAAAACCAGAGAAAAGCGAATCTGCGATAAAATAAACCGATTATTTGAATAGATTGGAGTATACGATGCACGAAACTATTGAAATGTACCCGGAGGATAAAAAGGAATTTTATCATTTGCTGAACTCCCAGTTAAAATCCTTATTAGAAAATGAGACTTATATGATACCGAACCTAAGTAATGCATCCGCGCTACTAGGTTCTGCTATGAAGAATATCAACTGGGCCGGCTTTTACCTGATGCATAACGGCGAATTATTATTAGGGCCTTTCCAGGGGAAACCCGCTTGCATCCATATCCCAATCGGTAAGGGCGTCTGCGGTACTGCTGTATCAAAGAATGAAACACAACTAGTTACGGATGTCCATGAATTTCCGGGTCATATCGCCTGCGATAGTGCTTCCCGTTCTGAAATCGTAATACCGCTTCGGATTAACGAGCAAATTCTTGGTGTTCTTGATATTGACAGTCCAATGCTTGCCCGCTTTGATAACGACGATAGGACGGGCTTAGAGGAGTTTGCCAAACTATTAGTGGCCGGAACTATTTGGAACAATATTAATTCTTAAAACAACAACTGCTCTCCCATAATGGCGAAAGCAGTTTATTTTTTTACTTATTTAAGTAATTCTTTGTTTCCTCTGTAATTCTCTCCATGACCTCTTCCATACCCAATTGCTCAGCGTCAATAATAATATGCGCATATTCTTCATAGAGAGGGCAACGCTCCTCATATAAGGATTGTAAGGTCTGCCCTTCGCGGAATACAACTCCTCGTTGTTTAATATTACCGAGGCGTTTCCTAATTGTTTCATAGCTGATTTTAATATAGATTACCACGCCAATCTCACGAAGGTGTTTCATGGCTTTTGCACCGTAAATTACACTTCCACCCGTAGCAATTACTGAATTATCTGTATGGATTTCAGAATTCACCTGCTCTTCTATTGCAATTAAGCCTTCCAATCCGTCACGTTCAATAATATCTTTTAGCAGGCATTTCTCCTGCTCCTGAATCAATAAATCAGAATCTATAAAATGCAATCCCAGTACTTTTGCCAGAATTACTCCTACCGTACTTTTTCCTGCACTGGGCATCCCAATTAATACAATGTTTTTCATATGTTTATCCTCAATTCCTAGGTATGCAATTCATGTTCGTTACGTTACCTAGTTTTACTTTCCTTCTTAAGTGATGAGCAGATTATAACATTATTTAAGCTGTTAGCCAAGAGAGATGTATCAAATTCATGTTTATCTCTTAATCATGGAAGGTAAGTTCTCTAGCAGCTTACCATAGTTATAATAATTATATTCATTCGCTAGTAGTCTTCTTGTCTCAGGAGAGTTACCCAGATACTTTCTGCCATAACCGATTTCCATAGTAATCGCTGCGAAATTTGGATTTGATTCTTTAAACTTTATCTTACTTGTATCCAGGTCCTTGATCTGTAAAAGGATGTATTCCTGTTTGCCGTCCGTGAAGGCTGAAAAGCCGTAGGCCGGTGAGAATTTAGCTCCAATAGCCAGAGTAATTGCATAATCTGTTAAGCTGGAGCCCTCTCCTCGCATACCATATAAGCTGCCCTCATAGACACGGGAATATTTTCTTCTAGTGATGCCTTTATTAATGACATTCAATACACCGGTACGAAGATCCGTGCTTCTCCGTGATTGCTTCGAAGTCTGCCAGGTCTTACCTGCATAGATAATGGAGCCCTGCTGATGCAGGTCTAAATAGAGAGCTGCTTTTTCAACAACGGTGTAGTGATAGAGCCATTTAATCATAGCTTTCGTTTCCTTAGTTGACCCGGCATAGGATCCAGGATAATTTGCATAAGAAGGCTTCGTTGCTATCATTGATTTATAACTATTTCCTTTTAATACCTGCCCCCATTGGAGGCCTGGGAAATTTCTTCCGCCATCCGTACCATTCGTATAAGCCTTCCACAATTCCCCGCTTCTGGTAGACCATTTGCTCGATGATTCGATGATCGCCTCTCTTCCGTCCACGTTAATGATTGGAACAGCTACGAATTTATTCTTTTTCAGAAGCTCCATAGTCTTTGGATCTGTCTGTGCTTTCTGAACCAAATCAACAAATTCCTTTACGATATAGGTTCCACCGGCAAATTCCCTTGCATGGATCTGTCCGGTCATCATGATAACATTTTTCTTTTCGTTGGATTCTATATCGATTTCAATCGCATATAGTTCTCTGCCTTCCATAGATTTACCAATTTTATACAGATAAACCCCCGGATATCTGGACAAATTCTTCAGGGTGCTTACATAGGTGTTATAATTCATGGTTTTTGTAATATCCACATTAATCTTCGATGGCTTCATGTCATACTCAGTAATGTCTTCCCATTGATAATCCATGGCTTCCTGGTAATCATCATAAGGCATACCGGTTCCATAGAGTCTACCAATGCTCTTTACTTTCTTCTGAAGATTTGCCAGTGTTTCTTTTGCCGAGCTGATTCCTGTCACACTCTTACCGATATAATCATAAGTTGACATTCTTTCCAATGTCTTAGAACGATAAGGAAGCCTCGTTGGCTCAGTTGAAGGTGTCGGGGTGGTGGGCATTTCCGTTACTGCCGGTGAAGGTGTTATTGTTGCCGAGGGATCTGTAGGAGGTAAGGTAGGGTTTTCCGGAGTAGTTGTGGGGTTCTCTGGAGCCACTGTCGGAGATATGGTCGGAGGCTCCGGTGTTACAGGGCTAGGAGAAGGTGAAACCCCTTGTTCCAGCTCTGTATTCGTTAGCTCGTTTACTGTTCCGGTTGCCACATTGGCGGCTGCTAAAGTGCTTTTCGCCGGGAGAATGGTAGCTATTGTTATCACAAGTGAAAGGTAAATGCAAAGCTTCTTTCTGCTCATAGTTATGTCCCTCATTTTGTATGCTATGCTGTCTGTAAGTATCGCTATATGTCAGATTATACCGTGGCTCAGTCGAGAGTTGTCGGTTTCTGTCTTCTACGATAATTAAACCATGAGCAGACTTCACTGTCAAAGTTAATATAAGGAAGCAAATTCTTATTTTACAGTCAAACAAATCTATGGTAAAATGATACAAAAACTGAATCGAGGTTAAGAATAATGGCACAAATACTAGAAGCTTTAATGGTGATAAGCTTTGGCATCTCATGGCCTTCCTCACTGCTCAAATCTTACACTTCCCGCACTGCAAAGGGAAAAAGCCTTATCTTTTTACTGTTTGTCCTGGTTGGATATTCGTTCGGAATAATTTCGAAGTTTATCGGTGGTAACCTTACCTATGTCGTTGTGTTTTATATCATCAACTTTTTTATGGTTTTCATTGACTTATGCCTATATTTTCGCAATAAACGTATTGATGCTGCAAAGGAAACTGTGGGGTTACAGTCATGATTAAAATTCTGGCAATCGGAAACAGCTTTTCACAGGATGCAACCGCTTATCTCCATGATATAGCTAAAGCAGGCCAGGTAGAATTAAAGGTTGTAAATCTCTATATCGGTGGCTGCTCCCTGGAAACTCATTGGACTAACGCACAAGTGGATGAAGCGGCTTATGAATATGAATTGAACGGGCAATACAACGGTAGAAAGGTATCAATCAAAGAAGCTCTTCTGGAAGATTCTTGGGATTATGTAACCCTTCAGCAGGTGAGTGGTGATAGCGGTCTGATAGCTACCTATTATCCATATATCAAAGACCTACATAACTATGTGACGGAATATGCCCCACAGGCAAAGCAGTTAATTCACCAGACTTGGGCATACGAGATAAATTCTGACCATTCAGCCTTTGCAAATTATGGGTGTAACCAGGTTGTAATGTATGAGGCTCTAAAGGATGCTTATCATAAGATTGCAAGGGAATTATCTCTGGAGATGATTCCATGCGGAACGGTAATCCAGACTCTCAGGAAAAATCCTGTTTTTGATTATACTAATGGCGGTATCAGCCTATGCCGAGACGGTTTCCATATGAATCTGATCTATGGTCGTTATGCAGTAGCAGCTACCTGGTATGAGTATCTGGCTCATAGATCTATCTTAACAAACTCCTATCTACCACCTGAGGTTAATGAGGAATATGCCGATCCTGTAAGAATAAAGATAATTCAAGATATCGTTCACCAAATTGCTTCAGATAAGTGATCTGTGATTCAAATCATATTCATTTTACGTACTCCTCTGTATTATAGTGTTTAGGTAATAAAAACAATTATGATTAAAGGAGAATACGATATGGCAGAATTCAAATCACAAGTAGATGCCCGTTTATATGAACCTAGGGACAAGCATCCCGTCATCTTAAATACCTTCGCAGCTTTGCTTCCGGGTGAGAACATGGAGTTGATCAACGATCATGATCCACGCCCACTTCATTATCAGTTTATTATGGAGATGCCGAATCAGTTCGAGTGGGAATATCTTGAAGAAGGTCCTGAAGTTTGGAGAGTCTCTATCGGAAAGAAATAAAAATTAATAACAAAAGTGCTCTATTAACAATACGAAAATAGGTATTGTTAATAGAGCACTTTTTAATAGCTAATGTAACCACTCCACCTTAATATCCGTTCGGATGATTTTTGTGCCAATTCCAAGCAGAAGTAATAATCTCATCGAGATCTGCATGCTCCGGTTTCCAACCGAGTACAGTCTTAGCCTTCTCACTTGAGGCAATCAGTACTGCCGGATCTCCGGCACGTCTTGGTACTACTTCAGCCTTAATCTGTTCACCTGTTACTCTGCGGGCAGCTTCAATTACTTCCTTAACCGAGAAGCCTACTCCATTACCAAGATTGAAGATATTGCTCTCATTTCCCTTCATCAAATACTCCACTGCCAGGATATGTGCCTGTGCCAGGTCAGTAACATGAATATAGTCTCTGATGCAGGTACCATCCATGGTATTATAATCATCACCATAGATGCTGATCGCTTCCCGCTTCTTATTTGGCACTTGCAAGATCAACGGTATTAAATGGGACTCCGGATTATGTGCCTCTCCGATTTGACCGCTCTTATGTGCACCGCAAGCATTAAAGTAACGTAGCGATACATATCTTAGTCCATGTGCCCTGCCGGTCCATTTGAACATTTTCTCCATGGAAAGCTTTGTTTCGCCATAAGTATTGGTCGGCTCCGTCTTCGCTGTCTCCAGAACCGGAACACTTTCCGGCTCACCATAGGTGGCTGCCGTTGAGGAGAAAACAATTTTATCTACTCCATGAGCAACCATAGATTCAAGGAGTACCTTAGTCCCACATAGATTATTATCATAGTATTTAAGTGGGTTGGTCATACTTTCCCCGACAAGAGAATTTGCTGCAAAGTGAATTACTGCATCTATCTTTTCTTGATCAAATACGCTGTCTATAAAACTACGGTTTCGGATATCCCCCTGATAAAAACGAGCCATTGGATGTAACGCCTGTTTAAAACCTGTCTCCAGATTATCTACAATAACTACATCTTCTCCACGGTCAATTAACTCATACGCTGTATGGGAACCGATATACCCCGCACCACCTAGAACTAATATTGTCATATATACCTCCATCCTGCCGCTTTGCAGCAGCATATGCTTTATATTAATAATATGTTATAAACGTTACTCAGAAGCCTTTCGATCGGAACCTTTTTACAAAACTACCGGTCCATCTCCGATATCAACAACGTAGAAGGATGCTTCGTATCCGATTTTCTCTTTATACTCCTTACCGACATTGTCTATGAAACGATCGATCGCTGTTGATTTAACAATACTAACGGCACATCCGCCAAATCCAGCTCCGGTCATTCTCGCACCGATTACACCTTCCTGCTTCCAAGCAGTTTCTACTACTGTATCAAGCTCCAGACCGGTTACTTCGTAATCATATTGTAAAGAAGTATGGGAAGCATTCATAAGTTTCCCGAATAAGGTGATGTCTTTATTCTTAAGAGCATTCACAGCTTTTATTGTTCTTTGGTTTTCATATACCGCGTGTTTTGCTCGAGTTGCATGGATTGGATTTGTAATCAGTGCTTTATTAGCCTCAAACTCTTCCTCTGATAATTCACCAAGTGCCTTAATGGGAAGAACCATCTGCAGATCAGACAAGGCCGTCTCACATTCACTTCTTCTTTCATTATATTTCGATTCACCCAGACCACGCTTCTTATTGGTATTCATGATGACTATCTTCGCATCACCTAACTCAAGTGGTGCATATTCATAGGACAGATCCGCTGTATCCAGAAAAATAGCATTATTTTTCTTTCCCATGGCAATAGCGAACTGGTCCATGATTCCACAGTTCACACCAATGAATTTATTCTCTGCGTATTGGCTCATTAATGCAAGATCAATCATATTAATATTAAGTCCAAACAGTTTAATCAATATAAAGCCGGTCAGCACTTCCAGAGAAGCTGACGAGGATAAGCCGGAAGCATTTGGAATATTGCCGAAGTACAGTACATCAAAACCACAATCTATGGAATAGCCTTTCTCTTGTAACGTCCAGATAACACCCTTCGGATAATTTGCCCAATCGTCTTCTTGCTTCTTCTCAAGATGTTCTATGGACGAATCTATGATACCGAGTTCTTCAAAGTTTAAAGAATAGAAACGTAATTTTTTATCCTGTCTTTTTCTTGCTACTGCATAAGTACCTATCGTTAAGGCACAGGGAAATACATGGCCACCGTTATAGTCTGTATGCTCACCGATCAAATTAACTCTACCTGGTGCAAAATATGCTTGGTATTCACCTGCTGCTCCAAATATCTCTTCAAATTTCTGAAGTAACTCCTTCTTCATATTATTCTCCTTCATGCGAAACCAGTATTTGTTTTATAATTTCTGTTATATTGCAACGTTTTTGTTTGTTATTATAATACTACTCCTTTCCTTAATTGTAAAGATGTATCCCAATATTTTTATTCTTAATTGAATAGAATTCTCATTATAATATTTTGTGCAATATCTCCAAAGCCCTCACCAAAGAGGTTCAAACCTCCTTTGTTCATCGCCTCTTCCTTAATACCAATCCGGACAGAGATAAATTCATACTGATCCAGCTTAAATTCCTTCAGGTTATACATAGAGGATTTCTCATCATCCAGATAACAGCCCTGCTCTGTGATTTTCCAAGTCTTTAAAAGACCATATTGGGTATTCTTATCCGGCCACCAATCCGGATTCAATAACCCCCGGCGTCCCCCAAAGTCACTCTGGCATGTCCAGGTACCAACCTCCAGGCCATTAATCCATAAGGTAATATCGGAAGGATAATTCATATTAAATTCATGATCCTCCGAACAAAGTTCTGTTGACAATTCAAGTCTGGCAACCTCTTTGTCTATCAGGGAATGATTCGGGAAACGATATTCGATATACCCGCTGCCAAGCCAGATAAGCTGCGCATCAATCCGTTCCGGAAGATAAAAGCAGCGCGGATCATCCTCATAGCCAATCGGTCCCTTACTGCTGACAATGCCGCAGGTGGGTTCAATCTTGTAATCAACATAACTTCCTATTGGCATCTTGATAATCTCTTCTTCCTGCTCCAGATTCTTAGCCGTGTTAATCTCCACATAGATGTGATCAAGAACAATATGGCACACCTTCATGGATCCCCGTATTCCGGGAAGTAAAGTGGTTCTTATCATACCCGCCTCTTCAAGCACCTTAACATGGGAAGCTGAGGAGGAAGCAGGGATTCTTAGTATTTCAGCTATTTCATTCACATTCCTATCCTTACTGCGTAGTATTTTAAGAATCTCAATCCTGGTCTCTGAAGATAATGCTTTCGCGACATTAGCCAAGTGCTCATTATCGTCAAGATTCATTTTAATTGTCTGTATCATAACATTTACCCCTCTAATATATCAGAATGCAACAAATTTTGTGTATTATAACAACTTTTCTAAAAGCTATACACTGATAATATCAATTATTGGCAAATTTCTCAAGAATAATTTTATATCCCTAACCATCTCTGATTACGTGACTTAATTAATAATCCTACTCTTACTCTCCCAAACAACAAAAAAGCTGCCAGCATAACTGCCGACAGCTGTAACCGCTGTTTTCTATTCACTTTGCTTTTCCTTCTCTGTCCTCAGAATCTGAATACCCCTATGCTCTACAGCTGTGGAGAACACAACCTGAGTACTTGTCTTACCAAACTTCTGAATCTCACCGATAAATACATCAAGGTCCATGGTACTCTCAAAGCAAACCTTAATCAGCATGGAATAATTGCCTGTAACACAATTGCATTCCATAACATTAGGATAGGCTTTGATAAATGGATAAAATTCCTGCTTCTGTGATGGTGCTACCTCCAAATTAATAAATGCAGTGATGTGCTGCCCCAACTTCAGCCAATCGATGTCGGTGTGATATCCTTTGATAATGCCCTTTTTTTCTAATCTATCTATTCTTGCAGCTACAGCCGGTGAGGATAAATATACCTTTTCAGCGAGTTGCTTTATGGGCACTCTTGCGTTTTCCTGAAGCATAATTAATAGTTGCTTATCAATATGGTCCATTAATATCCTGTATCCTCCTCAACTAATATATCTTATATTCTAATCCCATAAGGGACAGATTGCAACAAAAATTGTCAGAGGAATACGAAAGCTATATGATTCAATCCATCTATTCTTCTTTAATAAAACTCTCAAATCCTGAACTAAAAATCAAACTGCCATCTTTCATCACCCACATTGCCTCAGTTCCTACTAAGGATTCAATCAGCGCTTGACCCTCTTCTAAAGGCATATTATAGATTGTTGTAGAAAGTGCATCTGCCAGCCCTGAATTCTCAGTTATGATGGATACTGCTGTATAATAGGCAGCAGGCATTAAGGTTTCTGGATCTATAATGTGGTGATACCGTAGACCATCTACTATATAATACCTTTCATAATCACCGGAGGATACCAAAGAAAGGTCTTCCAACTGCGTTATCAACAGATATGGATCCTCACTATCTTGATCCGGGTTTTGAATTCCCACACTCCAAGCCTGTACCTTTTCATCTCTGTGACCGATAGCGCGTACGTTACCACCGACACTGAGCAGCAATCCGGTAATACCCTTCTTGATCATAATTTGAGCTACCATCTCTGTTGCATAGCCCTTAGCGATAGCACCTACATCCAGATTCATTTCGGGATCTTCAAGATATACGGTATTTGCATTTTCATCAATAATTATCTTATTAATATCAATATGTAGATTCTTTTCCTCCAGAAGCTCCATGGGTGGAAGTTCTGCTTTCTCAGGGTCTTCCCCACCGACTTCGCGGTAATCATGCCAAATTGAAAGTACTGCCCCAAAAGCTATATTAACCTTTCCGTCTGACAGGTCATAGGCATCTTTGGAAAATTGAAGTAAATCAATAATTCTTTGATCCACCTTGACCGGTGCAATACCTGCATTATCATTAATGGTCTTAATGTTATTGACACCCTCATAATCGTTATATTTATCGTAAAGTTCATGATATTCCTTCAAATTATCATAAATCATTTGTGCGTATTCAGTAAATGTATCTTCATCTACAGCATAACCGATTATTGTTGTAGCTGTATCAAATAATTCGAAGAAATTTGCTTGATAACGCTTTTTTCCGTTATCACAAGCTGTCAGATTAAATGCCAAAAGGATAATTAATAATACCGTTATAATTCTTCTGTTCAAAACTTCACCTCATTATCAAGGATATGGTACTCCTCGTATGTTTACAAACTTTCGTATTTTTTTCATAAAAAAGGAGTGTTGGAATCATGTTCTATTTCTTAAGGGCATTCCCAAAATGGATAGAATTATGTATCACAACACTCCCTATGTACTACAATATTCTTTTTACTTATTTAGCTGAATTTGCTTTAGCTTTTGCAATTACGCCCTGGAATCCGTTAACATGTACTGTTACAGAAGCTGCGATATCTGCATCAGAAGGTACACCTTCTGTTAAAGCAATACCATTAACTTCATCTACAGTCTTTCCAACAACATAAGCAGCAAAGGAATTCGCCTGCTCATACCACTCTTTAGCGATACCGGAAGCCTTCTTCATGCCGTAACCATCTTTAAGTTCTTGTTTTGTCTGAGGTGCAACAGCTAAATCAGTTGTAATAGTACCTGTTGCATCAAAGTTAACATTACCCTGAGAAGCATCAATTACACAGCTGGTAATCTTGCCATCTTTATCAAAGGTAGTTGCTGTATAAGTGGAGTAAGCCTGTGCTAAACCAGCTTCCTCTGCTGTAGCATCTTTAGACTTTGCCATATCAGTGTAAATACCAAGGCCTAATTCATTACCTTCTTTTGCACCTAAGTCCTGTGCATTTGCAACAGCCTTAGCTACACCAGCGATAAAGTTTCCAGCGCGAACTGTAATGGAAGCAGCTAAATCTGCATCAGATGCAACGCCTTCATCATTTACTGCAATACCGTTAACTTCATCAACAGTTTTGCCAACAACAAATTTTGCGAATGCATCAGCTTGTTCATTCCACTCTTTGCTGATACTGGATACACCCTTCATACCATAATCAGTTCCGAGTTCCTGCTTTGTCTTAAATACAGTAGTAATATCAGTTGTAAGCTTGCCTTCTACAGAGAAGTTCATTTTATTCTGTGCTGCATCAATCTGGCAATCTAAAATCTTACCATCACTGCCTACTAAAACTGCAACAACAAATGAATCAACCTGTGCTAAGCCTTCTGCCTCTGCAGATGCGTTTGCTGACTTAGATAAAGATGTAATAACTGCGAGACCTGTCTTTGCAGGCTCTGCTTTCTTGGAGCAACCGGTCATTGCGCCGATTACCATCATTGACACTAATGCAAGTGCTAATACTTTTTTCATAACTTGTTCCTCCCATATGTGGTGAATTGTTTTCTTTGGTGCTATTTATATTAATTCCGGGTATTTATACCAAGAATAATATACAACATAATGTATTTTGTGTTCTTCATTTTTATTACGCAATTATTGAACTGATAAATATTATCAGGGAGTTTACTCCCATAATAATGACAAAATTCTTGATTGCATAAATAAATGTGGTTGATTTCTCCTGCTTTTTGATAAAACTATTGATATTCTTCTGAACAATTACAATTGTAACTAATGATAATAAGCTGATCGGGTGCAGGATTCCCAGAATTACCATTGCTATCGTTGCTGCGTAAGTTAGATAATATAACCCGGCGAAAAGATATAATGCTTTCTTTCCTATATAATAGGGTAAGGTATGGCGTTTCACCGCAATGTCCTTCTCCAGATCGCAGATATTATTTGCCAACATGATATTCGCTGTTGTGGCAAAAGGAGTGATGGATAGTAAAAGCAAAGTAAATATTGGCCATACTTGCAAATTTAAGAATATTGTCTGAAAATTAACATTCAAGGTTAAATAAGCACCCGTTGGAGAATTGATATATAGCAGGATGAATGGAATTAATAATCCATAAAAGATACCTGATAACGCTTCACCTAAGGGCATTCTTGAGATCGGTACCGGTCCGTAGGTATAAAATACACCACAGAGAAAACAAAGACCACCAACCAGAAGAATAACTATATCCGTCCGGTAAGCAAGATACAGACCTAAGAAAGCGCTGATAGCGAATAGTATATAGATAAGTACTAAAGCTGTCTTTCTCTTAAACTGTAAGGTCTGATGATTGTTCTTTGTATCGATGTAATTATTAATTGCCGTTGTTGTAAGGTCAAACACTAACATTGATGCAAAAAACACGAATGTCAATCCCCATTTGATTGTTTGGTTCTGATATAACAGGAATGCAACCGTCATTAGAAAGGTAAAAGTACTTGTAATCTTTGTCCTTATCTCGATATAGTCCAGAAATCTCTTTATCATAGATGTCCTCATTCTGCCGTCTTAACACAGCAAATCTATTCTATCTTATATGTAGTTATCTGTCCATCCCCATTTTAAGGAGTATTTGCCCATATAAATGGGGACGAAACAGATAATTTATTAATTAATGATTAAGCTAATCTTGATGCTTTATCCAAAATAGCTTTTAGCTTTTCCTTTTTACTATCGGTTGTATCCAGTTCTGAGATAACCTTCATTGACTTATCATAATACTTTTTTACTAACAGTTTGGTAAAACTGATACCACCTGTCCTTGCAACTGCTTCATTAATCTCATCTCTTGTTACACCTGTTTGTTCAGCTTTATCTTTAAAATCCTTCAGCTGGGACATTGCATGAATCAGTGGAAGGGTAATTACACCCTGTTCATAATCCGATTGCACCGGTTTATAAGCAGTCTCTCTCGTATTCTCAAAGTCAATACAATCATCCGTTAATTGGAAAATCATACCGATATTATAGCCTAAGTGTTTGTATTTCTTAGATTCTGCTTCACTACAGCCTGAAAATATCGCACCTGCCAGATAAGAAGCTTCAAACAAAGCCGCCGTCTTACCTGATATTATCTTAAGATAACGATAAATCGATAAATTCAAATTGTGGTTATTGATATGCTGGCTTAATTCACCAAGGCAAACTCGGCCGACATAATCCGGAAGCTGAAGATCAAGAAAATCTTTCTTATTCTGTATCGAAGATGCCATCTTAAGCGCTATACTTAACAGATAATCACCACAGATAACCGCTGTACGTTTACCGTACTTTTTCTGCAGGGTTACATCTCCCCTTCGCAGATCTGCATTATCAATAATATCATCATGAACCAGTGTAGCAAGATGGAGTATCTCAATTGCTGCTGCAATCTTAATTGCATTCAGTGCAACCCTTCCTTCCTTATCCTCCGCACAGTTGATCACCGACACCGCACGGATGAATTTCCCCTGCGATGAGGTTAGGTGTTTCGTATAATCACGAATCACCAAGGGCGACTTAGAAAGGGCTCTGTCCACTTCAGCTCTTACGAGCTCCAGCGCTTGCTCCGGCAGGATCAGATCTTTTCTGTCTTCTAGTTTTTTAATATCATTAATCATTATAAATATACCACTTTCTTACAAATGGCAGCTTTTTCCACCATTTCTTCAGTCCGGGCATTGCGTAATAGTCAAGTCCTAAAGTTCTGCCAGCGCCGATTAATACTGCGATTCCGGCAAAGATCATCCAGAAGGTTCCTAAGTATAAACCGGTTGTGCATACAAACATAAACTGTAGAATCAGTGAGAATGCTGCTGCAGGAGTTGTAAATAAACCTCCGATGAGTGCGAGTCCAATTAATATTTCTGCAACTACGATAAAGATCTGCATCGCTAACTGAATACCGTCACTTGGTAAGATTAACGTATCAGTAAACCAGTTCATCAACGGAACATCTAGTTTAAATGCATAATCGCCGAGCTTAGATACATCAAGAGCCTTACCGCTTACAAAAATAGCTTTAAATAAACCAAGGAAATTAAGATTAAAAATTACCTCACCTGCTGCTTGTGCTACTCCACCTGCTGCGTCAACTGCTCCGGTAGCTGCAGATACTGCGTCCGCTGCGGCTGTTGTTGTCTCTGCGGCCGTACTGGCTGAGGATGCGGCATCAGCTGCTCCCGTACCACCATTGATGATACTATTGTACCAAGCATTCGCTCCACCAAAGAATCCGGTGAGCTTCGGTGCTGTAAGCCAGCCTTCAACAATCTTCAAAACACCTTCAAACAACCATACAGCACCGAGCCATACACGAAGCGGCATTAACAGGAAGCTCGGGGTTCTGTTAGATAAATGTCCACCGACAAAGCTTCTGCAATTTCTGATTGTAAAGAACTCATGCTTCATATAATTGAAAATTTTATTCCAACCGAGAACCTGAATAAAGTAAATAATATTAATGAAATGCTTTGCAAACATTGCAAAGAAGGACGGCATGCTGAAGAAACGTCCCGGCAGACCAACATGGCAAACTGCATAACGACCGCCGATGCTTACCATAACGCCGTGGAATTTCGGTTTGTATACTTCCATCTCACCTTTGCCTGTAATAGCGCAGGTAATATTATGTGCTGCAGTATGAGAACTCTGTTCGCAGTTTTCAACCATCTGAGGAACCGGACGTTCTTCACCTTCCGGTACATAGTTCATATTATCGCCAATAACATATACACTTTCATCCTTGGTAGAACGAAGGAAGCCATCAACCTGAACACGTCCGCCACGAACAACTTCCAAGTTGTCCTTAGTCTTCTGGGTAACATCCGTACTCTGGATACCTGCCGCCCATACAACGGTTCCTGCTTTATAACTAACAACCTTATCTCCCTGCTTAAGATCAATAGATCCTTCGCCGATTTCAGAAACGAATGCGTTAAGAACAACCTTAACATTCATCTTCTCAAGACGTCTCTGAACCTTCGCAGAAAGCTTCTCTGTCAGGTTAGGTATTACTCTGCTTAGTCCGTCTACATTATATAAGGTTACGTCATTTCTATCAATTCCATACTTCTCGCAAAGAAACGGTACATATTCAGCTAATTCACCGATCATTTCAACGCCGGTAAAGCCTGCTCCGACAACCCAGAAAGTAAGAAGTTTTCTTCTCTCCTCCTTGTCAGTTACGCTCATAGCTTTACGGAAGGTTTCATGAATATGATCTCTCAATATCACTGCATCCTCAAAAGACCAGAGCTTGAAGGTAAACTCTTCTGCACCTTTCACGCCGAAATAAGTAGGTTTTGAACCTGCTGCTAGTACCAAATAGTCATATGGATAAGATTCATTCGCACCAACTACAGTCTTCTTAGTAAAGTCGATATTGGTTACCGTATCAAGCTTCACATTAACTCTTCTTCCAGCAAATACTTTGCTTAAGCTTATCTTAATGCTATCTTCATCAACACGGTTAGCTGCAACTTCATGAAGTTCTGTCAGCATCGTATGAAATGGATTCTTATCAATTATCGTAATATTGATATCCTGCTGCTTTTTAAATTTCTTTGCTAATTTCTTTGCAATCAGAATTCCGGCATATCCGGCTCCGATTATAACAATTTTTTTTCCCATAGCTGCTCCTTACTTTCTTAAACTATAGTATTATTATCATTTTCGTCAGGTTTCGTCAATCCCAATTGTTAAGTTTGTAACAATCTGTAGCGAACCTTGTTAGGTAATACAAATATTATGATTACCTAGATACTGATAGTATATCATCCTTTCCTTGATTTGAAAACAATATTTTAAAAAAATAGTGAATATGGTTACTTTTTTCCCATATTCTGTTTGCTAATTATATAATCTCTACAGATTTACTAGGAATCTTCTAGGTTCTGTGGTCCTACCAATTTACGAAAACACCCAACATATTTTCGGAAACCGGCTACCCCTGTCTGTCGAATTATCTGTAATTCTATCTTATGTTAGGATTTCAACTCCATTTGTCATTAGATTTCATTAATATCACTTGCCATTGGTATAAATAAGAACTTATACTTTATAGTTCTGTAGAAAAAACTGTATAAGTAACTTTGTATTTTCCTGCTTCTGAATTAGCTTAAGTCCTAACCGATATACCTTTTCCTTATCATTTCGATGGTTAATGGCCACTGCTTCTTTAACAAAAGCTTTGCACTGGGTGGTCTCGTAACGAAGAGTTACTCTACCCATCTTACCTTCCCACATCACAGAGCCTGGTTCCGATATTATAGGTTTTATTGTACTGATAAAGCCTTCTTCAATCTCAAGAGGCGTAGGCGAACTAAAGTAATCTAGAATTGTTACACATCCTTTTCCTAAATCTGACGAAATGCTTCTTTGATAAGATTGAAGCTCCTGAAGCTTATAAAGTTTAGATAATTCCATACTGATTTCTGCCTTGTCTCCGTCGATAAATACCTCCTTAACCTCACAACGGTTCGGAGTAGCAACCTGCTCCTTACCCTGAATCAGAGGTAAGTTATGCCAATAGGATCTGGTATGAACAGATTCATAACGGTTGTTGCTGAAATAATCCGCAGTATAGGATCCGGCACCTAAGTCGGTAATCATCAGCTCTCCTCCAATTGCCAGAACGAAGCTACCTACATCATTATGATTATGCTCTTCCTCATTATTACCTCCCTTTACAGCCAGGAAGAAGGAGCTTTGTTTTTGGACCAGCCACTGTTTATCTGAGAAATAATGGGTAAAAGCATTCTCCCTCTGATCAAATAAAGTACTATCTGTCCACCAGAGATTTCTACTTATATGAGCATACCGATAGCAATGTTCAAAATCAAAGGGCGTGATTACCCTTACAACAGGAGGTGTAATTCCATATTCCTTCTGCAAATAGGATAATAATCCCGTAGGTATTATAGTTCCTGCCCCTGTATCCGAAAATGGAACAAAAGAATTCTCCGTAATTTGCATAAAATTAGGAAACACGGCAATTTGTCTTACTTTGTTCTGAACTTCCTCAGGAAGAACATATTCCGGATCGAGCTCCTGTCTTAAAGCAACATAATAAATATAAAATCCAAAACCGTAAACCCAATACCCAATACCTTCTTCCGTTGCTCCATCTTCACCAAAGCTGTTAAGGTAGTTTAGCATTGCATGTTCGACCCGTTCCAGTATCTTATTTCTCCTGTCCCCCTGTTCCAGAAGCAGTGCTGTCATTCCAACGGAGCCTGCGCATACGGCACACCAGTTACTTCGTGAGCTTTCCCACCCCCAAGACTTCTCAAGGAAGGGTGTCAACACCCTGGCATCAATCTGGTTGCGAATATGGTTGTTGATATAGGGGTCAATAATATCCTTATGGATCATCAATAGCTCACTGAGAGTAATTGCAGTTTCTGCTGCAAACAGGTCTATTACCTTAGCCGGATCTCCCTCAAAACCATCTTTCCCATAGGTGAGATGAGCAGCAAGGCACCAAGTAAATTCATTCGATACGGTCCACAGAAGCTCATTAAAATATGCAATTTCCTTCTTAGAAGGTTTTGCCCATTGCAGATAAGTGCCCAGTGCAGCAAGCTGTTTTCTCACAGTAAAATAAGCTCCCTCCGATTCTATCCTGCTGCCAGAATTCCGGAACATAAGATATCCCTCAAAAGGGATCCCCGGTAGCTCTTCCTCTACCATTCTTTTCACATATTCACTGATCTGACTTCTTAGAGGAAGCGTAACCTCGCTCTGTTCCCATCCCTGAATTCTCATGCCTCAACCTACTTTCTCCCCATAGTCAAAAACTTCATTGACAAAATAGATACCCTGAATGACGAATTTGATCGTACCTTTTTATTAATAAGAAGCTTCGTAATTCGTGACGAAATACAAAGCTTCCATTGTTATCAAATATTATATATTTCATTTTCATATTTCATTTTCATATTTCATATCTAATATTCTATTCTTTCATTTAGTATTAAACCATTACAATTTGGTGAGTATCTCGTATAGTAAAACCTGTATCAAGAAGCTGTAACAATCAAGAAAGCAATCGTTAACAGCGTCATAGTACTATATTACTGAAACTTCGCAGTTGAAGATATAAGGATTGCTTTATAAAATCATTAATTATATAAATCAAAACCATGATTAAAGTATTTTATATATTGGCGACTTATTATGAGTTGGTCAATTCACTTAGGGGTTTCAAATATGGTATAGGGCTGAAAAAAAGCATGTCTGACGAACGAAGTGAGGAGTTTGCGCTTTTTCAGACCTTCATTACCATATGAGAAAACCCTTAGTGAATTCCAACTCCATAATCGGAGCCAGATTATAAAATACTATAAGCATGAGTTTTGGATAAATATGACCTGATTTTCTACCGCAATCACCAAATACACTTCTGTGAAGCTTCAATTTTAATAATTTAGTACTGTTCCAACTTCTGTAGACTCGGTTTTATCGAATACGATAACGTTACCAAAACCCAGACACCCATCAGCTTCCACTAAATCTGTCGGGGAATTAACCTCCTGATGACAGAGGATAACAACATATGTCTTATCTCGAATTTCAAGTTTCACTGCTTCTGCCATGAAGGAAGGATACTCCGTTTTCTTAAGCGCAGAACGTACCGGCAGCTTCTCAACACTGATTGTATCTAGCTGATTCTTCGTACCGCCGTGGATAACCGTTATTGCACTGCTAAAGCCTTTTTCAGAGAAGAAAGTCTTAATTGTAATGTTCTCTTCCGTCTGATTATAGTTTCTTGAAATTCTGGTCTTTATCTTTTCAAGACTAATATCCGGTTTTAAGAAATAGAAATCCGCCTGAGCTTTCTCACCAATATAAGATACCTGCTTCTGAAAAGCTTCCGTATGCTCAGCTGATTTTAAGCTATCTGCATGCTCAGCTAATCTTAAGCCATCCGTATACTCAGCTAATCTTAAGCAATCCACCTGCTCTGCTGATTCTAGGCAATCTGCAGGTATTGATTCTTCCCTAAGTATTACTTCTCCGATGTTATTAAAATGAAAGTATTGCTGATACTCATGCTCTCCTCCGGTATAAAGCTCATCCATTATGATATAGATATCCGGCTTGATATGAACGATTTTACGGTTATGGAATACTCCATTTTCCATGTCCATATAGCCCAGATGTCCACCTTGTACAAATTCATATAGGTCACCTATAACAAACTGCTGCTTCACCGGCTGGGATAGTTTCGAGCATTCCCAGGAGTCTTTACATATCGTAAAAAGTTTATTGTCCACGGTCATGGTATTATGTTCCATGGGATCCTTGAATTCATAACGGTTTGGTCCGGCTACATAATTATAACGACCACCATCCATCAGAATATCCTCACCCTTAATCACAAGATCGATGTGGAGCTTGTCGGAATGACCATGACCTGCTCCTAAAGTCCCGCAGTGGAAATGTAATAGATTCGCGTTTTCTTCCCAATCGGAACGTATATAGTAATTGCCACTGTCCGATAAAGCAACCGAAGTATAGGAAGGCTTCTCTGCTGTCATCTCATTGTATTCGATGGCTGCTGCCAACCCTAAATCCCAGATGCTTTCAAAATCCAAGCGTTCGAATCCACAATACTTCAGAACCGGATCACGAAATAAATAGGCAGCAACGCTGATAATATCTCTGATATCTGTGTCATCACTGTCACCCATAATAAACTGATGGTGATCCGGCTTCTTCCAGGCTGCATCAGCATAGGCCATCTGTTTCACCTTATCAAGGGTTGTCTGCGGAAGCTTGATACCATTTCTACCAGCCAATATCAGAACATCCAAATAGCAATGTAATACCTCATTATGATACATGGGCGACTGTTCCCATTGAACACCGTCATTCATCACACCCATACGGATTAAGGTATCAAGTCGCTTGATTGCTGTTCTTGCGTAAGTATCGGAGCGCTCACTTGGTGGCAGTGCCATGGCTATCTCGAACAATCCGTGATTCTCAATAACACCCCAGTTACTGATCAGGCGGTAAGGAGAGTGCATCTCTACAATAAAATCCGCATGCTCCAGAAGAGAGTGATAAAATGCGTCGATCACCTCGTCCGTCAGATAAGGACTGTCCTTAAAATAGCGGATTGCCTTGGTCCAGTTCTCACCACGGATCCCCGTCTCGAGAATTCGCCAGCAGCTTTCCTTCATCTTTTCTGTTTTTTTCACATTTGTAATCCAGTCCATCAGAAGCTCCGTAAATGCCTTCGCATACTTCTCATCGCTAGTCAGCTGGTAAGCCTGCCCAAGACAAATGAAAAACCGGTGTCTGTTGAACTGAAAGATAAATTCCTTATCATCCGAGGGCATATAATCCCACGTGATCTGATCTTTAAAAATAATCGGCTCATAAGTCCGTTCCATGTCCCATTTGAGATCGAATAGGAAGTATCTACCACATACCTCATCTGCTACCCTCAGAATATGGGCAACATCCTCCTGCCAATATGTTCTGCAATAGTCTGCGATTTCTTTCGGTTGATCAAAGAAAAAGCAGTTGTCCTCCTTAACAAAGAATTCCTTCTTAGTCATAACTCCTCCACTCATCGATGATAATATTTAGAAAGCTTTGAATTACCAATAAAGATTCCAGTTCTTCTGTAGTCTGGTCAATGCTTCCATGTAGAAATAATCACCCCAGGTGAGACACTCATCAACGCCACAGTGATGGCAGGTATTATAGGGTGAATGGTTTGAATAAGTCCCATGGTAAAGCAAACCGTTGGACGTTTCCATATCAGTTACCTGGTAATTATCATGCAGAGATTTTATAAATTTCTTCGCTATGCCCCTATAATAAGCAGCATCTTCTTGATTCAGATATTTGGACATCTCAAGCAATCCACAGGCTACGATTGAAGCCGAGGAGGAATCCCTTGGCTCCGTGGAGCCCTCACCGAATTCCAAATCCCAGTATGGTATCAGGTCCTTTGGTAGATGTGTTAAGTAATATTGAGTTATATTTTTAAAGATTACTATGTATTCTTCCTTGCGGGTATATTTATATGCCAAAGCCAAACCATAGATTCCCCAGGCCTGTCCTCTAGTCCATGCGGACCCATCACGGTATCCCTGGCAGGTAGCCCCATGATGTGGCTCTCCTGTACTCGGGTCAAAGAAAAAGGTATGCCAGGTGGAATAGTCCTCGCGGATTACGTTGGCTACTGCCGTATGGATATGCTTTTCAGCAATAGATCTGTATCTATCATCCCCAGTTTCATCGGTAGCCCAATATAATAAGGGCAGATTAAGCAGGCAGTCAATGATCAGACGGTAGTTCTCAGGTTCACCCATTCTACCCCACGCCTGTATAAATTCACCTAAAGGCTGATATCTGGAGATCAACTGGTCAGCCGCTTTCACTGCAGCCTCCTTGCCCGATCTACTACCGGTTAATTTATACCCGGCTACACAGGAGAGAGAATATAAAAAGCCCATGTCATGATGGTCAACGTGTATCTTCTGGTCAATCCTATGTAAGAAGCTCTCAATCTGTATCTCAGCTGATTTTCTGAAAGCCTCCTCCTTGCAATGTTCATATGCGAGCCATAGCTGCCCGGTCCAGAAACCATTTGTCCACTCAACATTATCAATGGGTTTGTAAATACCATTTTCACTAAAGGTATTCTGAAATTTGTCAGTAAAATCAGGTAGATTACGATGTATCTGTCTGCAGCTAAAATCCAGAGCTTCCTTGATGTCTGCCTCTGAAATCTCGGGATAAGTTAAATACAGTTTTTCCATGGATGTCTGTTCTCCTTTTTCTTATCATAAAGCATTTGATCCTATCTGCTTTATTTTACCATATGTAATGACAAGAATCAAAGTTATCTGCTACTGATGATCTCATATTCCAGCTTCTCAATGTAAGGCTCGCCTTGCATTCCCTCCACCAGAAAATCCAAACGATTGACTTCTTTCATCATGCTCTTTGGTAGGAACAGAACAGTTTCATCTCCACCTTTATAGAATGGTCTGATATGCTCTGAAGGAAGCCATACTCTACCCAACATAATTCCATTCAGGAGGACTAACACTTTCGCATCCTTACCGATAATCTTAAGACGAAGACTCAGTTTGAAACTTTCTTCTATGGTAAAATCACCGCTGAGTATCGTTACCTCTCCTGTTCGGAAGGTTACCTTGTGCATTAAATTCAGGTCCTCTTCGCAGGACAAACATTCTCCCAGGGTTGAGGTATATAATGTTAATTTCTCTTCGTCAGCACCGCAGCAACATAATTCTGTCACATGCTTTCCTTCATATAGATATAGCCTAGCTTTAATAGACTCCTGGATTGTCTTCTGTTCAAGATATACGGCCAGCTCCATCTCTTCCTTACCACAGACATGGTCCAAAGTAACTGTGGTGTCAAAGGGCTGTACTGACTTCACATAGCTGCCGTTCACATATACCTTTGCAAAGGAGTGGAAATCCTTCAGTTCCAGCATCAATGCATCACAGTCTTGGTGAAGCTTTATCCTTTTCTTGTAGACTCCAATCTGCGGCTGATCCGGATTATTATAGGTAGCAAAACCAATCAACGGACGGAATATATCATCATTGGATAACAGCTTTACGGAATTAGAGCTTAGCTCATCCTTACAATAGCACCAGTTCTCAGTGATATCCTCCCTATAAGCAACCACGGAAAGTCCTTTGATACCTTTCTTACTGCGAAGATCCATTGATAGGAGTCTTGAATCAGAGAAATTGCTGTGACCCCAGATTTCGCAGCGGACCCCAAGTTTTACATTGCCGCTAGTAATCGATTCCGGTTCTTCAATAAATCGATGACCGCCGTCTCCGATATAACTGTCAACATACTTATCATTCCGGTACAGATGAACAACATCCATCCCTTGATATACCATATATCCAAGATTATTCTGGTTTGGTTGTAAGGAAACCTCTCCTTCATACCAGCCATAACCACGGTAATAACCCATATCCTCCATTGCATAGCAGCCCTGGCGATCTACCGATGACTGTCCGCTTAATGCTTGCCCCATCTCTTCAACAGCATGCTTTCGATAGGTCATATGGTTGAGGGTGTCCAGTAACAGCTTTTTTTCCTCTTGAAACAGCTCCTCTGTGATAGCTGCTTCAACATTCAAATCCAGCTCCCAGGCAAAGTTATGATCCAAACATTGTTTTACTGCATTCTCTCTGGATACGCCATACACACAAAGCCGCTTTCCACTAATGAAGATAATATCTGCATGTGCTGCCTGATCTGACTCGAAAGTGAGAATATTCAAATTATCTTCTTTATAAAATTCCATACAATCCGTTATTACTCTAACCGTACCCTCAAAACAAAAAGCAATTTCTGCTTTATTATCCGTATAAAATAATAGGTATGTAGTGTCGTCCTTCTTATGAACATGTGCAATCTCAGCCGTACTGTATGCCAACTTTCCATCCTCCGAAGACATACCAAATTCACTGAACGGAATATCAAAAGGTATGATTGGGCAGGTCAGAGCTTTCACCGTAAAGTCCGAATAGGAAGGTCTGGACTTACCATCATAGATTAATTGCACCTTGCCGTCTCTGTCATCGACATTAGCCACTGCAGCAAGTTTTCCGCCCTTTGATAGTTGCAGAGTTCGAAAGACACCGTTCGAAAGCTTACAGTCTCCCGTAATATTTAGCTCTTTCTCCTCATAGCTTCTAGAGGTTCCCAGACTATCCATAAAGGAATGAATTAGCCCTGAGAACAATAATGCTTCGCCATACTCGGTCGTATATTCACCCTGAGGATTTAGCATACCTTTAAGATTATAATCATGAGGCATATATGCTAACGGAGAACCCCAGTTATTTACGGAAGGAGTAAACCCGAAGTTAGTTCCACTCACCTGATTGTAAGGTGCAATGAATTTCGCACCTGCTATAAATTCCCGGCGTAATATTACATGGTTAGGACTTGTTTCTGTTATACAGAAAGGCAGATCCTGCTCTCTGAATACTTCTACATAATGATGAATCCGATCCTCTAAACTCTTCTCCTGAAGCTCCGGATAAAAATTCATAGTAGGGATAACGCCTTCTACCAAACCACCCGCCCTTACAAGGTCGCATTGGCCCGAACATGCTACGATTGGCACTTCTATCCCCGCTTCCAGAGTAAGGTCACGTAATCTTGCTATATATGGTTCAATCTGTCTGCAGTCATAAAAATCCAGTTCGTTCTCGATCTGTACTACAATGACAGTTCCTTGTTTTCCTATTTGATATTTAACGATTATAGGCATGATCTTCTCATACCATTTCTTTACGTATTCCAGATAAGGTTCATTATATTCTCGAAGTACCAAGTCTTCCTTGCTAAGCAAATATGCCGGCAATCCTCCCATATCCCATTCGGAGCAGATATATGGCCCCGGTCTCGCAATTACCCATAAACCCAGCTCAGCTGCAAGCTTAAGATACGCTTCCACGTCCTTCTGACCCTCAAAATCCCAACGTCCCTCTTCCATTTCATGAAAATTCCATGGAAAGTATATATCAATGCAGTTGTATCCAGCTGCTTTCACCTTCTCTAATCGGTCTCTCCATTCGCCGCATGGTATCCTAAAATAGAAGACAGAGGAACATAAGACGATCGTTGGCTTTCCCTCTATATAAATGCCGTCAGCTATAAAATTCACTTTACCCTTTTCCTGGTTATTCAGCCGCTTCATCTCTGTCACATTACCTCCATGATGCCTCCCTATGGCATCTATAATTATGTGCGTAAGCACATTTTCTGCATTATCCCGGTTGGATACAGCCAAAATTGACATAAGCTTAGAAAAAGCTTCATATAAGTGTGTTCATCATAAAACTAACACATGATTTCACCACCTATATGAAGCTTCTCATATCACTTGTTAATCAATCTATTACATCGTTGCTTATTGGCCTAAATAAGCCTTATATTCTGTTAACTGTTCTTGGAGTAGAGCTTTAACCTCTTCATAACCTGCATCGTTCATCGCTGCTCTGAAGTCTGCTACTGCCTGCTCAGGATCTCCAGCTTTACCAAATGCGATAGAGGTTACATAACTCGTGAAAATATTGGACATATTAGCCAACTGAGCCTGAACACTGTCTGTATTGAATACTAACTGAGAATAAGGATAATCAATAGCATAACTTGCATAATCATCAAATCTAGCTGATCTGCCTTCGTTATACCAGGTAGCATTCGGAAGTTCCAAGCCATCATTTCTTCCATACCAGAAGTTTGAGGAGTATTCCATTGTATCCTTATCATAACCTTCCGGACGATCTATCTTGCCATCAGCTGTAATGATATACTGAGTTCCTTCAATACCGTAGTTGAATAAGCGATAGATTTCTTCGTCATTGCGGAGTAAATCATATACCATTAAAGCTCTTTCAGGATGCTGTGAGTTTGCACCAACTGCACATGCTCCGTGAGTGATAACTAACTTGGAAAGGTTCTTACTCTCATCAGAGAAGGAGAAGAAGCCAACTTCTGATCCAGGCTGTCTCTTATCCATCTCGGGACGTACGCCTGTGTACCAGGTCTGTGTATGATGTTGATCCGCGCCGGTCTGTCCTGCATAGAACTCTTCACGGGTATCACCGGTATAGTTAAGAACATCTTCTCTCCAGTATCCAGCATTGCCCCATACTTGCATCATATTTGCAAAATCATCATATAAATCACCTTCCATATAAGGAGAGGTTAAGGTAAACATATCATCTTTAGAAGTACCGAAGAAGATCGGAACATCCAGACCATCAATGAAGATGGTACCTGTCTTGGACTGGAAGTAGCCACCGGTTAACTGAGAACCAAAAGCCTGACCACTTGCTGCTGCATCCCAAGGAACAACATCGGGATAAGTAGATTTTACATAAGCAAAATAGCTTCCTAAGTCAGCCCAGCTCTTAACACCGCTTGCTAAACCTGCTGCTTTAGCCCAGTCACCACGATACATAAATCCATGGTTCGTCCACTGTGCATAGTTATCTTCCGGCATCAGATAGATCTTTCCATCCAATTTACACATATCCCAGTGTTCCTGAGATACTGTTTCATAGGTCTTAGGAGCGTAGGTCTGTAACATCTCAGGTGTTAACTCTAAGAAAGCACCCTTTTTGGAGTTAGGCCATGCATCCAGCCAGTCGGTAGCGGTACCAATTAAGTCGATTGAAGGATCACCGGAAGCAAGCAACAGATTGTACTGTGTCTGCCAGTCAGCCCATTCAACCCAGTATAACTCGAGTTCTGCATTAACCTTTTCCGTAAGCTTTGCATTCAGCTGTTCCATAACGATTTCCAGCTGACCATTCGTAGGTTTGTTACCTAATACTACGAATTTAATTGTCACATGCTCAGAAGTATCGATTGCTTCTGCGTCTGCTGCATCCGTTGAATCTGTTGTTTCAGTATCGTTAGTCTCTGTTGTAGTGCCTGCTGATGTATCTTCGGTTGTATCATCATCTTTAGCACCACATGCAGCCAGACTTAATACCATACATAAAACCAGCATTAAACTAAATAGCTTTTTGATCATTTTCCCCATTTTCTTTCCTCCTATTTTATTATCGTTTTTGGATCTATGTATACTTCGTTTCACGAAGCTAACATCAATAACTATTAAAATTTGAATCGCCTGTAAAAACATAAAATGAAATTCTTTTGGATTTCTTTTTGGGTTGTTATCAAGGGATTTATTATAATTTCCCTTTAGCCTTTTACCGCACCGACTGTGATACCGGCGATGAAGTATTTCTGTACAAAGGGGTACAGGAAGATAATCGGTCCTGTTGCAACCACCGCTGTAGCCATCTTTAAGGTTTCCAATGGCAAGGAAGTAACCTGAGTCACTGTAGCTGCGACGGAATTACGTAAGGATTGGACTTCATTAATAATTTTGTATAGATGATACTGTAATGGTCTGAATTCTACCTTGGCAGATAGGAACAGCATGGATTGATACCACTCATTCCAGTAATTCAAAGCTAGGAATAATCCAATAGTAGCAAGTGCCGGCTTTAACATCGGTAAAATAAGCTTCACGAAGATTCTGATATCACCGGCTCCATCAATCTTGCCTGATTCTGTAATCTCATAGGGTATTGACTTAATAAAGTTCTTCATCAGAATAATTAGCCAGGGGGTCATTAATAACGGTAAAAACACAGCGAGATAATTATCTTTCAATCCCATATATTTAGTTACCAGAATATAATAAGGAACTAAACCACCCTGGAACAATGTAGTGAAGTAGATATAGAAAGAGATACCGTTACGAAAAGGAAAATCCTTTCTCTGTAATGCATAACCAGTCATCGCAATGATGAATAATCCCAGAACAGTGCCACCCATGGTCATAATAATCGTTACAGCATAAGCTCCGAACAGTTGCTTGGAATTATTGAGTATTAAATCATAAGCTTTCGTAGTAAAGCCTTTTGGCACTAACGCAAAGCCCGTTTTAACTATTTCGCTCTCCGTACTAAAGGAAGTGGAAATCATTAACACAAAGGGGATAAGACAAATTACTGCAAACATACTAATAACGACATAGGCAAAGCCACGTACAATTCGATCTGATGAATCAAGCTTTATTCTATTTTTGATTACTCTCTTCATTGATTTCTCCTCCTCCCATTAGAATAATGCATAGTCACTGTCAATTCTCTTAACAATCCAGTTACAGGTAACAACTACGATAAACCCAAATACTGATTGATATAGACCTACTGCACTGGCCTGTGTGAAATTGAAGTTGTTCATCATGGAACGGAATACGAAGGTCTCAATAATATCCGTTGTTGGAAATAAGATCGCATTGGATGGACCAATAATGTTATAAAACAGACCGAAATTACCTTTTAAAATGGATCCCATGGAGAACAGTAACAGGATTACGATGGTAGGTCTCAGGTTAGGAAGTAAAATGTATCTTATCTTCTGGAATGCATTTACACCATCCACTTTAGCTGCTTCAATCATCTCAGAGTCGATACCCATAATAGCAGCAAAGTATACAATAGAGCCATATCCCGTTCTTTGCCACAGATCAGCCGCCACAATGATGAAAGGCCATACATATTTATTCGAATATACTCTGATCGGTGTTCCGTCAAAAGCCTTGATGATACTGTTAACAAAGCCAAAATCATAATTCAACAAATTGTAAAGAAGTACACCAACGAGTACTGCTGATATAAAATATGGTAAAAACATCATGGTCTGGGTTATCTTCTTAAATCGTTTGCTCATAATCTCATTGAGAAGTATTGCAAAGAAAATCTGAAGAATGTTACCTAGTATTATAAATCCCAGGTTGTATAACATGGTATTCCTTGTTAGTTTTGCTATCTCACCGGAGGTGAAAAGGAATTCAAAGTTCGCAAGTCCTATAAAATCACTTTTGAATAGTCCCTTTGCATAATTAAAATTAGTAAAAGCTATGTATAACCCAGGCATTGGTATATAGGAATATACGAAGAAGAATACGATAGCCGGTAAACACATAAAAATTAATACTTTATATTTTATTGCTTTCTGCCAGATGTTTAATTTTTTGTTTGCCAACATCAATGGTTCTGTTTTTAGTCCCGTTTTTTTCATGCCCTCACTCCTTTAAATTTTCTCCTCTTTTTCATGAAACCGCTTTCAATAGTTAATAAAAAAATACTCCCTAAAATTATCTTTATTATTATCCTAGGTAAGTTATTATGATAACAAAAATTTAGCTGGTCAAATTTTGTCGGTTATTTTGTTTTGAAATCGCTTTCAAGTATTCACAAAAAAATATTCGCATTAATTCATCTATTCCAATGTTGCAAGCTTCAAATTAATACGAAGGATTCTTTTTTTGTATATATTGTCGTATATTCAAATTATGAAATCGCTTTCATATCACTATTATAACAACGCCCTCTTACACTGTCAACACCTTTATTAAATATTTTTATAATTTTTCAACGAAGTTTTGCATCCATTATGAGCATTCTAACTAAGTTTCATTGGATCTGTTGTTTCAGTCCCATCATATTGTCACAATTCCAAAAAATCACTATCAGCTTCATAAGAATTTTGAGCAATTTAAGAATAGGGTTATCATTTTTTGAGGGGAAATAAGAATTCTTCTCATATAAGATTTCTTCTTATATAAAATTACTTCTCACATAAGATTACTTCTCATATGAGAATTCTTCTCAAACAAGCTACTACAAGCGAAAAATGAATTAGTTCCTGTAGTCCACATTTCACTATACGCAAAGAAAGAGAGATCAAATACAATAACCCTTGTATTTGATCTCTCTTTCTTCAATCCCTGTCATCTGTACTATAATAGCTGTAACAGTTTTCTTCTTTATCTTTCTATGTTTCTTCTGCAAGAGTTGCGCTCAACCAGATTTGTCGGTATATATTTCACTTTTTCTGCTTCATTCTTATTAATCAGATTTATTATTGTATCCATGATTAATTCGGAATAACTTTTTAGATTATAACTGATGCAGGTTAGCTGAGGCGACATCATCTCAGAATAGAAGGTATCATCGTAACCCACCACTGAGATATCCTCCGGAATTCGAATTCCTCGTTCCTTCAACGCTTTGTAGATACCCATTGCTGCAGACTCATTGATAGCAATGATCGCATCGGGAAGGGTTCCTATGGCGAACAACTTCTGCATACCTTCATAACCGCCTTCAATGGTATACTCTGTATCAATAATGTACTCTTTTCGGTAGGTAAGACCATGTTCTTCCATGAATTTCTTGAGAGCAACCCGTTTTCTTACCGTCGGTATAACAGTATCACGTCCACCAATCAGGGCAATCTCTTTGTGTCCGAGTTCTGTCAGGTACGGCATCAAATCCCCCATACCATGGGTCAACTCAGAAATAATTCGATATACATTCGCGCCTTCAAATTCACCAGCAATAACTGTCGGTATTTTCTTTGCAATCTTTTCAATCAGTGAAATGTAATGGGGATCCGGATGGGTCTCATCAACATTACCGCCGACTTGGATGATTGCATCCACACGTTTCTCGGAGAGATTACGCAGATGTCCGCTTTCTGATGAAATCTCGCTGATTGTATTGCAAAGTATCATATTATAACCGTAGTGAGCGGCTTCTATTTCACAATTAACAAAAAGAATCGCATAAAACGGATTGCGGATGTCGGGCACTATCATACCTATTGTCTTAGATTCTTGTTTGCTTAAACTACGTGCAAATCCATTCGGTTCAAAGTCATATTTTTTAATGATCTCCTGTACCCTATTCTTCTTGTCTTCACTTACTCTGGCACTGTTGGTCAATACGCGGGAAACGGTTGCTGGGGAAACTCCAGCTTCCTTAGCTATATCATATACGGTAATTGTCTCATTCGCCATTCTAATACCCCCGATCGTTACTAATGTATGTCTTTTTGACATTTTCCGATTCGCGGTCTTGAAACCCGTTTCACAAAAATCATGTTATCACTACACCCTTACTGTGTCAATGAATAATTTTACAATCAACTAAATTACTTTCGTTTTATACCGTCACTATCTTACTTATCGTCAGTAAGAACTTATAATGGTTTATGATAAATCGGCAAATTTCAAATATTTTGTAATCGATTTCATGATATCGTCACTGTCTTTATGTGAAACCGAATTCATTGCTTTAAATAAAGTATATCAGTCCCTTCAATAAAGTCAATATTAGTCAAAAAAATATTTTTATAAAAAGTCGCTATCTGACAAATAACTCATTTATTTCCCATTGTTTTTTCTATCTGAATTTATATACTTAAGGTAAATTTTGAAATTGATAAACTATGAAATCCCCCATCCCATTAGAAACAGGAGGTAATTTATGAAATCACAGCTTCTTCATAAATGGAAATTTCACTATGGCGACAGCCCAGAGGCCTGGTTTAAAGGCTTTGATGACAGCATCTGGGAAGAGGTATCCGTACCTCATGACTGGTCGGTGCATATGCCATTTTCCAGAGAGAACTCCAGCGGAACCGGATATCTGTCCGGTGGTATCGGCTGGTACCGTACATCCATCCTATTGCCGGAAAACCTGCGTGGAAAACGAATCTACCTAACCGCTGACGGCATCTATAAGAACAGCCAGCTCTGGTGCAACAGTTATTATCTTGGGAAGCGCCCTTTTGGCTATTCCACTTTTCGTTATGACATATCAGAGCAGGCTTGCTTCGGAGATAGTCCGAATCTGATTGCAGTGAAGGTCAGTCATCCCGATATCGCAGATTCCCGTTGGTTTACCGGTTCCGGTATTACCCGTAAGGTAACAATCAGCGCAGAAGAACAGGTACATCCGGAGTTTCAGGGTATCTTTTTTAAAACTACTTCGGTATCACCTGAAAAAGCCGACATAGAAATTGAAAATACCATTAGGAATGAATACAAAGAGGAAGTTACCATAACGGTGAAGAATATTCTTTCTCACCAAGGCAGAGAAATGTTGAGTCTCATGAACAGCACACTGCTTTCCGCCGGAGAAAGTACCTTAGTACTGAATAAAGGAATTCTTCCTAATCCAGTACTGTGGTCGCCAGAAGAGCCACAGCTTTATCAGCTGACTACCGTAATATCAGCACAAGCATCCCATGCTTCCTTCCATTACGAGACGGAGGATGTTCAGACTGTAGGAATCAGAAGTATCCATTTCGATCCTAACACAGGATTCTTCTTGAACGGGCAATCTTATAAGCTGAAGGGTGTCTGCGTGCATCATGATGCAGGCTGTCTTGGAGGAGCAGTATTGCCGGAGGTATGGTTAAGGCGACTCCTCTACCTGAAAGAAGTAGGCTGTAATTCCATCCGTATGAGCCATAATCCTCATATGCCTGAGCTTTACGATCTCTGTGACCGGATGGGCTTCTTTGTTATGGACGAAGCCTTTGACGAATGGGAAGGTCCAAAAAATAAATGGAGTACCGGACATAATGTCTATCCTCCAAAGCATCAGGGTTACTATGAAGATTTCCATGAATGGCATGAGAAGGATCTGACCGATCTGATTCGTCGTGACCGTAACCATCCAAGCATCATTGCCTGGAGTATCGGTAATGAAATTGATTATCCGAATGATCCTTATTGCCATCCCTTATTCAATAGCATGACCGGTAATAATGATAAGAATAAACCACTGGCTGAGAGACTCTATAACAGCGACCGTCCGAAGGCGGAGAGGCTTTCCGTCCTTGCTGAAAGGTTGATCCACATAGTGAAGCAGCATGATACAACAAGACCTGTAACTGCTGCAGTTGCATTTCCGGAGCTGTCCTCTAAGATAGGCTTCTTTGATTCCTTTGATATCGTTGGTTATAATTACAAAGAACAATTTTATGAAGAAGACCACCGTTCTTATCCGGATAAACCCTTCCTTGGCAGTGAAAACAGCCATTCCTTCAAAGCATGGAAGGTAGTCCGGGATACCGATTATATCTCAGGCCAGTTCCTGTGGACCGGAATAGATTATCTTGGAGAAGCACACGGTTGGCCAATTCATGGCTCTGGAGCAGGTATCATGAACTTAGCGGGATTTCCGAAATCCTCTTATTACAGAAGACAAAGCTTCTGGTCAGAGGTTCCTATGATATACCTAGTAACCACCAGAGCGGAGTCTGATATTCATGCAGGCCGATATGATAATAATCCGGAATGGAAGCCGATGTACCGAAGCTGGAATTATGTTCCGGCGGAAGAGGTGGAGATCAGATGTTATACGAATTTACCCTGTGCAGAGTTGTTCTGTAATGCAAAGAGCCATGGAACAAAAGATTATGACGATGAGCTCGGTTATATCAGCTGGGTTATCCCTTATGAAATCGGAAAACTCACTGTTACTGGTTATAATAGTTGTTCCGATCACACGGAAGTTATTAAGGATACACTCACCTATACCGGCCGCAGCTGTAATATCGAACTAAAGCTCTGGAATCCTCCGGCAAAGACATATTCCTTCCACCCATTAACCGATGCAGTTCCATATCCGGAGACGGCCAGTCTAGCCTTGCCCTGCCTGAAGCAGATTGAGGTAACCATTACGGATGAAGCCGACCGATGGGTTACGAATGATAGTACCATGCTATCAGTTCAGGTGAACGGTTCCGGTAAACTGGCGGGCTTAGAGAACGGGGATCTGGCAGATAACACAGAGTATACTGCGGATTACCGCAGAGCTTATGAAGGCCGGATGATCATCTATCTTGCATGTGAAGATGCTTCCTCCGAAACAACAATTACAGTAAGTGGCGCCGGTCTTAAGACAGCAGTACTTACCGTATAGCAGAGGATGTAAGCCATATCTCCATTCCCTTTACTTTGGGCAGACAGTGGTAACAATTGTTTTATTTCAGAACGCCTTTCGCGAAGGTAGAAGGCGCTATTCCCGTAGCTTTCTTAAACACCTTGCTGAAGTAATACAAATCGCCAAAGCCCACTGCCTGCCCAATCTCTGATAGCTTCATGTTCGTGGTGGAAATCAGCTCCTTGGCATGGTTGATACGTACCATGTTCAGATAGGTAAATATGGTTTTATGGGTCAGTTGTTTGAAGATACGGTTAATGTAGTCAAAATTACACTCTGTCATCTCTTCCACACCCACACTTGTAATCTTCTCAGCATAGTTTGTGTTGAGATAGCTTAAAAGCTGCTGCACCTTGCGGTAGGATTTCGGTAACCCGGTGGTCATATTCTGCGTTATATAAAGTACATAGCTACGATAGGTTTCCACCAACGCCTCCACTACCTTACAGGAGCATAACAGCTTATAATATTCCAGCGGATTCGCATTATGCCCCGTTGCTTCATCCAAGAGGCAGCATACATTAATAAAATCACTGGTATTTCCAAAATGATAGTATTTCGGAAAGATTAACAGGTTATTATCGTAAGACGAATAGGAAAATGGATCACTCTTCAAGGAATCGTTGCGTTTCGCAATGATTGTCATGGTCCTCTCCTGCTCAGAGGTGAAATCAAATTTGCGTATCAGATCATGACGGAAATGTATGTAGAAATATTCGCAGTAAGAGGCTTGATACCCCTCATGGATATAGTCGGGGTCAAGAACAATAAAATCTCCGGGGTTCAGAACATATTTCACATTATTCTCGGCAAGAAACATCTTACCCTTTTTAATTATATAGATAATATATTCCTCTGTTTGCCTCCGGTTATGGACATAAGGCGGCTGTATCGTCGCCGTATTCATTAACCTTATTTTCATCGTATGATCTGCATCTATTTGGAAAAGCATCTTTACCCTCCATTCCACCGAAAGTGTGGTACAAAATTTATACCATTATATCACAAAAACAAAAGAAACAAAATGTATCAGAAGAAATAGCATCGGCTGCTTCTATCATTTTTTCGAAGGGATCCTTACATGAAATTACCTGTTTACGACAAAAGCATAAACCGCATTGAAACAGTAGGTGGGACTTTAACTATGGCCTCCCTGTTCTTCCCCCTATTTATTGAAATGATTCTGATTAATATGATAGGAACTGTAAATACCATATTTTTAAGCCATTCTTCAGAGACTGCAGTGGCTGCAGTGGGTGCTTCCTCACAGCTGATCGGCATGATCCAGACGTTTTATGGTGTTGTAAGCTCCGGTGCCTCCATTGTAATCAGCCAGAATCTTGGGGCTGGCAACAATAAGAAGGCGACCGATGCTGCTCTGATCTCTATCGCATTCAGTGCAGTATTAAGTGTATTCCTCGGAACGGTTCTGTCCATCTTTGCCGGTTCGATCCTTGGACGAATGAATCTTACCGGAGAGGTGCTTACGCAGGCGACCGGTTACTTCCGTATCTACATTGCCTTCTCCTTTATATCGGCAATTACCTCTGCACTCTCCGGAATCTTGCGAAGTTACGGACTCCCGAAAGTGGCAGTTAAAGTATCTATATTCATAAATATTATTAATGCTATCCTTTGTTACCTTATTGTATACCGTCCATTTGAGATACCTCTGCAGGGTGTTACGGGAATCGCTGTCGGTTCGGTTATCAGCCATTCCTGTGGATTACTTTTGATGCTGCTCTTATTAACAAGAGCTTCCTTAAAAATTCACTTTAACAAGGATACCTTTCGGCATTTGGAGCTCATCACAACAATTCTTCGGATTGGTGTTCCGGGAGGTCTGTCCGCCCTTTCCTATTCGCTGTCACAGGTAGTATCGACTGCAATCATTGCCACTCTGGGTGTAACTGCCATTACGGCTAAGGTATATGTAGAGAATATCTTCTTCTATATCTATGTACTTGGACTATCCCTAGGATTGTCAACCTCAATCATGATCAGCCGACTTGCAGGGGCTAAGCTTTATGACCAGGCATACCGGCTAAATAAACAGAATCTAACCATAACCATCTGCTGTAACATCGCATTATCCTTGTGTATCAATCTATTTGGTGGCTTCATTATCAGGATTTTTACCGATAATCCGGAGATTATCCAACTAGCAAGAGCAATTATGCTGGTGGATCTGTTTGTAGAAATCGGCAGGGGCTTCAACCATATCGAGGGCAACTCCTTGCGCGGTGCCGGAGATGTAGTATTTCCTATGTCAGTATCCATCACTTCCTGTTGGGCCGTCAGCATCCTATTCTCCTATATCCTAGGAGTTAAGCTTGGTTTTGGCTTATTCGGCTGTTGGATGGCCTTTGCCATGGATGAATTATTTCGTGGTACTTTGTTCTACTTAAGGTGGAAATCGCGGAAATGGACCGAAAAAACCATTGTTTAATCTCCTTAATCACTATAGAACAATCCTCTTCTTATTGCAAAAAGCATGTAAGTCATCCTTACATGCTTTTTGTATGCTACGTAATTACGTTAGAAGCACTAAACCATCACAGGTTTTATACCCACTAAAATCAACTTTATGACTGTTATCTACGGTTGCTTTCCAATATAGGCAAGAATTCCACCATCGACGTAAAGGATGTGACCATTCACAAAATCAGAGGCATCGGAAGCGAGGAAAACTGCAGGTCCCATCAGGTCTTCCGGGGTTCCCCATCTACCTGCCGGTGTCTTGGAGATAATAAAATCATTAAAGGGATGCCCTGACACACGAAGGGGTGCTGTCTGGGGAGTCTCGATGTAACCTGGTCCGATTCCGTTACATTGGATATTATGTCCGCCGTATTCGGAGCAGATATTCTTGGTTAACATCTTTAAACCACCTTTTGCTGCTGCATATGCAGCTACTGTCTCACGACCAAGCTCACTCATCATGGAGCAGACATTAATAATCTTGCCATGACCTTTTTTAATCATGCTGGGAATTACCGCCTTAGATACAATAAACGGTGCATTCAAGTCCACATCGATAACCTTTCTGAAATCAGCTGCTGACATCTCGCACATAGGAATACGTTTGATAATGCCTGCATTGTTAACCAGAATGTCAATCACACCGACTTCTTCCTCAATCTTTGCCACCAGTTCATTTACTGCATCCTCATCCGTTACGTCAGCAACATAGCCATATGCTTTGATGCCGACTTCCTCATATGCCTTGAAACCTTTATCCACCAGCTCCTGGTTCATGTCGTTAAAGCAGATCGTTGCACCTGCAAAAGCATATGCAGTTGCAATGGAAAAACCAATTCCATAAGATCCACCGGTAATTAAGGCTATCTTCCCCTCCAGCGAAAAACGATTCATAATATGATTCATCGAAAACCTCCTTTTTGTACTCCAATTGCATACTTAGGATAGTATTATTATAGATTGAATAATTATTAATTTTATAAATCTAAAAACATTTCTGCCAACTCACATAAAATCTTTCTACTCCGCCTCCACACCGTAAACCTCGATCTGGGTTAATGCTGGGTAGGGAGATGGATCATCTGATTTTATTAAATTACAGAGTTCTAACCATGTTATCTCCCGTTTAGTAATTTTGATTACATGGGCTTTGTCCGATTTTAACAAATCCCATCTCAGTTCAGAACCGTCGGAAAACTGTATGGTTACCTGCTTCCACCAGTTGTCATGGGGGAAGTCAGATCTTGTGTATAAAACAATCTTATCGATCAGAACCTTACGGCCAAAGTCCAGCCTCATTCTAGCATCCTCTCGACGGTTAATTCCCCAGGACTGATACGGCCATTTACCATGGGAGTGATTCTCTCGAACCCCGTCAATGGCGTTCCTTGCTGCGAATACAGCCTCACCTCTGGTCTCCACATTAGCTGTAGCATGAGGATAATGACCGTCAGCTTCATGCTGATCCATCACATTAAGGGCAAGGTTTTTGTACTCTTTGATCTCTTCCTTCGTTGCTGCTTTCGCCCACAGCAGGTGCAGGTTTCCGCCAAACACCTTCGGTGAATAGGAGCTGCGCTTCTCACGGAACGGAATGTGATATGTAATCTCCTTCTTGGTGTTAAAGAGAAAAGCACTTCCTAGTGCATCATCCACCTGAACGATAAGGTATCTGTTAGCCTCAGAAGATGTTATCACAATACGGTCACCTTCACGATAGGTTGTCTTGTACACCAGATTAACCTCGTCACGGTCCGAATTCTGAGCCAGCACTTTACCTTTACCATCGATTATTTTTATAGAAAGTTCCATCTCTTCACCTCCGAATTATTTGAGATCCTGCAGCTTAACTCCATCCATATCATCGAAATCCTGATTCTCTCCTACCATGCCCCAGATAAAGGTATAAGCTTGTGTACCGCAGCCGGAATGAATGGACCAGCTTGGAGAAATGATGATATCCTTATCTCTCATAACCACATGCCTTGTCTCTGACGGCTCGCCCATGTAGTGGAACACAAGAGCATTCTCAAGCATCTCAAAATATAGGTATACTTCCATCCTTCTATCATGTGTATGGCAGGGCATCGTATTCCACACACTACCGGGCATTAACTTCGTCATACCCATAACAAGTTGACAGCTCTCTACTTGACCCGGAAGAATGTATTTTGTAATCACTCTATGATTGGAGGATTCCAAAGAGCCAAGCTCAACACGGATACAATTCTCGGGTTTGATCTGCACTGTCGGGTATGTCTTATGTGCCGGTGCACTGTTAAAATAGAATAAAGCCGGATTCGTTGCCTCCTCGCTGGCAAAAACGATATTCTTAGAGCCCATTCCGATATATAACCCGTCTTTATATTCCAGTGTATAAACTGAGCCATCTACGGTAACGGTACCTTTACCACCAATATTGATGATTCCCATTTCCCTTCTCTGGAGGAAATACTGTGCCCTGATTTCCTCACCAGCTGTTAAAGCAAGAGCTTTTGTCGGTACAGCAGCACCAATTATGATACGGTCAATATGGCTGTACACTGTCTTAATCTCATCAGATACAAACAAATTCTGAACCAAAAATTCTTCCCGAAGCTGCTGTGTCGTATAATACTTAACATCCTTCGGCGATACTGCAGTTCTAAGTTCCATGTAAAATCATCCTTTCTTTTAAGAAACATCCTTTTTATATTATTAAGTTTTATATTATTGTTACCTCCATTGTAACATATCATATTTTCTTTTTCCTGTCGTATATTATCAAAAATATTGAATTTAATGAACTTAGCTGATAGAATATTGTTAGGGTACTTATGGTAGTATTGGTACTTATTGTAGTATTGGGATTATTGGGATATAAGATAAATGGCAAATTAGATTAAGTAAGTTGTCTGTTATGTTCACAAATTCCGGTCGAAAAGACTAAACGATCAAGAAGGGGAGAGACGTCATGAAGGAAATCAGTTCCTGTAAAGCTGCTATGGAAGCCTGTATCTCGCAGAAATATTTTGCTATCGCACATCTTTATTTTGAAGAAAAGACGATGAATGTGCATATCCATGATTGCTATGAAATCTACTATTCCATCTCAGGAGGAAAGCAATTCCTGATTGATAATAAAGCTTATAAGATTGAGCCCGGCGATGTATTTTTTATTAATCAGTATGAAAGCCACTATTTGACGCAGATAGAACAGGCAGAACATGAGAGGATCATCATCTCTGTCCATCCGGAATTCTTACGGTCCCTCTCCACTGTGAATACAGAACTGGATTATTGTTTTACCCACAGAGAATCAGGTTTCAGCCATAGGATTAGTTTGGACAAGAGCCAGCAGCAACGTTTCCTCTATTACATCCATAAGATAACCAGTCTGTCCGGTTATGCAGAGGATGTATTGGAACGGATTACATTTACAGAACTGATGGTATTCTTTAACAAAGAATTCTATGCAACTAGAAAGTTAGAGGCAACTGCAGATACCTTCTCCTACCAATATGACCAACAGGTTAATGACATTCTGGAATACATTAACCGGAATATCAGCGCACCGATTACCATCCACCTACTGGCTGAGCATTTTTTCCTTAGCAAATCCTTCATCTGCAGGATCTTCAAGCAGTCCACCGGTACCACCGTCAATAAATATCTGACGGCCAGAAGAATCAGTATCGCCAAGGTCTTACTCTGTGAAGGTACTAGTGTCAATGATGTCAGTGAGCGATGCGGCTTTCTCGACTACAGCACCTTTTTAAAGTCTTTTTCCAAGACGGTGGGTGTATCTCCGAAACGGTATGCCATGTATAATAATAGATTGTAACATAGCTCAAATGAAGGCGTATCATAATTCCTTCAATAAGAAAACCTTCAGAATTATTAAATCAATTCTGAAGGTTTTTAAGCAACGTTGGTTACTGTATGATTATACCAGCTTTTTGACTAACTGAAGTTGGCGAAAATTTAACGGTAATTTATCAGACTTTCTGATACGCGATACGAGGTGACCCATCCTCAGCATAGATACGTCCACACTTAACAAATCCATTCTTCTCAATCAGATGCTGCATGACTTTATTGCTTTCGTGTGTATCAACACGTAAATTACCACACTGATTGAAACACCAGTCAAAGCACTGGGAAGCAATGCCTTTTCTATAACCGGCACTAGCTAGGCGATGTACTGTTCCGTACGTTTCATCATTGTTCCATGCACCCTGTTCAATTAATGAATAGGTCGGATCCTCCCCGATGATAAATACAAATACACCTTGAATGCCATGAATGTCCTCACAGACATAACTGATACCTCTTGCAATATCCTGTTCAATCAGTTCTCTGCTCGGATGCCCTTCTGCCCATTGAGTCGGATTTCCGCTCTCGACCATAAAACGTCGAGCTCTGTTATAAATCTCCATGATTTCGTCCAAGTCTTTCACTATTGTTTTTCGAATCGTCATAGTAATCTCCTACTTCATTCAGAATATTTTATCGTATCGTATGTTATGTCGCTTCTGTTAATTGTCTAACAGTTATAAAACATGGTATAAGCATAGCATTATTCGACATAACCTGCAACTCTATCTGAATTAAAATTAGAATTTTTTACTAAACAGCCTCCTGTATTCAGCAAATAGTCGGAGCAGCTGATATTCTCTGCCACTCCAACTTATTCTATCGCTGAATCGCTTTCTACTCTATATCAATATATTCCCCAATATAATGATAACAACGGAAATTCCCTTTACACTATACAAGTTCTGTTAAGGAAGTAAACCACACCTACACAACGTATAAAACATCTTTTAAATACTTTCCTGTATAGGATTCCTTCACCTTCACCACTTGCTCCGGAGTTCCCTCGGCTACGACATAACCTCCCTTGTTCCCACCCTCAGGACCAAGATCGATGATATAGTCCGCAGATTTGATCACATCCAGATGGTGCTCAATAACGATGACAGAATGGCCCTGGTCTACCAGTTTATTCAGACAGTCCAGGAGCTTTGCGATATCTGAGAGGTGAAGTCCTGTCGTCGGCTCATCCAGGATGTACAGGTTATGTGCGCCCTTCTTGATCTTCGCGAGCTCATAGGCCAGCTTGACTCTCTGCGCCTCTCCCCCTGACAGCGTTGTGGAGCTCTGCCCAAGACACATGTAGCCTAATCCGAGCTCGTTCATGATTTTCAGTTTATGTTGAAGGTATGTGTGGTCTTTAAAGAAATCCAGTGCTTCTTCAACAGTCATCGCAAGTACGTCAGCGATACTTTTGCCTCGATATTTGATTTCCAGACCTTCTTCAGAGAAGCGCATCCCCTTACACATCGGGCAGACTGACTCGATATCAGCCATGAACTGCAGGCTGGTAACGATGATACCATCACCGCTACAATGCTCGCAACGGGTACCATTTGCATGGGTTAAGCTGAAGTCCAGTGCGGTGTAACCCTTCGCTAAGGCCTCCGGCTGCTCCGCGAACAGAACACGGATCTTATCATAGGTACCGATATAGGTTGCCGGATTTGATTTGCTGTTACGTCCAATGGGTGACTGGTCGATGTTGATAACATTATTGATTAAGTCGGAACCGAACAGAAAGTCATGCTCTCCGGGCACGATCCGTGCACATGTCTTATCTATCTTCAATTGTTTGTATAATATCTCGTTAATCAGAGAGCTTTTACCAGAACCGGATACGCCGGTAATGCATAGGAATACGCCAAGCGGGATATCCAAGTCCACATTCTTCAGGTTGTTCTCTCTTGCTCCCTGGATGGAAAGGAAGGCGTCCCCAAGGTTCCTTCGTTTACCGGGAACTTGTATGGAAGCTTTGCCGGACAAATATTGCCCGGTTACTGAGGTAGGTTCATTCATAATGTCTTCTATGGTGCCGCTGGCAACGATATTTCCGCCATGGATGCCGGGTCCCGGACCAATCTCAACGATGTGATCTGCACTTCGGATCGTATCAACATCATGTTCAACGACAATAACCGTATTACCGATATCAACAAGCTTCTTCATTGTATCGATAACCTTCATGGAATCTCTCGGATGTAGCCCGATACTCGGTTCATCCATAACGTAGAGCATACCCATCAGCTCACTGCTGATCTGGGTAGACATCTTGATACGCTGCATCTCACCACCGGAGATACTATCGCTTCTTCTACTTAAGCTAATATAATGAAGGCCGATATCAATTAAGAGCTGAAGTCTTTTTGAAATCTCTCTGATGACTGCATTAGCAACTTCCTTACTGTCCTCATGGAAGGTCAGTCCGTCAAGGAACTTAATTAACTCCGGTAATTGCATCCTGCTCAGCTCATCAATGTTCTTGCCACCGACGGTAATCTGCATCCGCTGCTTCTTCAGCCTGGCACCGTTACACTCCGGACAGATCTTTTCAATCATGCAGTCCTTGATGAAGCTTGGCTCGAAAGCCTCCGCTGTTGTTGACCTTCTGATATACTGGCGGTACCAGTGCTCCAGTTCATGAACATAGCCCCAGAAAGGAATCTCACGTCCGACAATCCAGTTTCTCTTCGTACCCGGAGGTTGAACCATTTTCAAAGGAACACCCTTCGTTCCGTAGAACAGAAGCTCATGGATCTCCTTCGGAAGGTCTTTAAATGGAGTATCCAGACTAAAATCATACTGCTGTGATAAATTATATAATACTACGCTACGATAGCTGTCTTTACCACTCGGATTATAAACCGTATTCTTCAACGCACCCTTATTGAGACTCTTCTCCGGCGCTACTACAAGGAATCTAGGCTCCACCATATAGGACATGCCGACACCCATACAGGTATGGCAGGCGCTGACCGGTACATTGAAAGAGAAATGAAAGGATTGCATCTCACATAAGAACATATGGTGCCGGGGGCAGGCATAACCCTGATAAAAAGAAGGGTCTACTTCTCCGATAACCTCCACCTTAATCATGATGTCTTCTTCCAAGGAGAGCATGGCCGCTTCAATGGACTTAGTCACCTGAATGTAGGAGTCCTTCTTTAAAGTGAAACGGTCGATAATCAGGTCTATGGTATAGGTCTTTGTCTCATCAAGTTCTTTCTTCTCAGAGAGATTAAAGGGCTCCCCATTGACAATTAGTTTCTTAAAGCCTTTCTCCCTAAGCTGCTGGAAGGTATAATTGTAATCCTCACCATAGATCTTATAGACCGGTGCTCGTAATTCAACAATGCTGCCGACAGACAGTGTGGAGATATGCTCCGCAATCTGTGCTGCAGAAAGCTGCTCCAGCGGATGTCCGCACTCCGGACATCTACCTACTCCAGCTGTGGAGTACAGTAGTCGTAGATAGTCGTTAATGTCGGTAACAGTGCCTACGGTAGATCTCGGATTTGAATTGCCCTTCTTCTGTTCAATCGCAATAACCGGAGATAAGCCCCGGATATAATCGACCTTTGCCCTCTTTACCTGACTGATTCGACTTCTTGCAAAGGTGGAGATGGAGTCCAGAAAACGTCTCTGACCTTCTCCATAGATTACATCGAAGGCCAGTGAGGACTTACCGGAACCGGATACCCCGGTAACTACTGTCAGTTTATCTCTAGGAATCTCTAATGATATATTCTTTAAGTTATTTTGTTTAGCTCCTGATATTTCTATCGTAGTGCGAACAGACATAACATTACTCCTCTCTAATAAAAAACGACTTGATATGCGATCTCTTCCACCGCCATCTTGCTCTTCGGTGTTAATCGTATCGTCTGGGAAACCTTTAAGATGACTCCCTTATCCGCCAGATAATCGAAGATACCTACGATGAAATGGCTTTCCGCTCTAAAGAACTTCGTGATCATCGTAACCGTCTTCATTTCCTGATCCGCCATGAACTCCAGAACCGGTTTCTTGATGATGTCAAGATGCTGTTCCAGGTATCGTTCTATTCCATGGATCGCATTCAGAATCTCCACGAGACTGTAATGGTGGGACATCGCCGACTGATAGTATGGTGTTATTAAATCAGGGTTAAGCTTATACGCCTTTAAGATTGCCTCCCGTGATGGTGATTCGCCGCTTAAGCATACCTCCATGCGGGCAATAACCTCTGCCGCCTTTAGAAGGTAATACTGAGAGTATAAAAGGTCATTTTTGACTCTTAACCATTTCAAAGCTTTGTCATAATGATGAACTAACTCACAGGCCATATAGAATACAGACATGGCAATATCATCACTACCCATCTGCTTGTATTCTTCAAAATATTCGTATAAGCTGTCATCTGTCGAATATACAATCTTACCTCTGGAAAAGTAGGAATGCATAAAGGAGCCGCCACTCTGCCTCTCAAGCATACGCTTAAACTCGCTTCTAGTTACAAGTGCCGCATTGATTGTTATGTCGTCTTCAATGATGCAGTAGGAATCATTTTTCAGTATCTGATCTCTTACCACCACCGTTGAATCGATGTCACTTTTCTCCCACACCTGGTCGTAGGCAAGACTTCCGCAGATAATAACTGCGATTACGTTCGGATCATCCTTTACCTTGTCTACAAAGCTGTCTGCGGCTGTTTGAAAACGTCTTGTCATCTCTGATTGCAGTTTCGTCTCCATATACACATTCCCTTTCTCAATAGATTTATGATAGATACACTCCCCTCGTATACAAAACGTTGTCATTTCGAGTATGGTAACAGGTGTTACCGCTCCTCCCTCTCAGAAGACAAAACATATGTTCTGTATACAGTGCATGGTCCTATTATACCGCATGCATATAGAAATACAGGACAAAAATTGCTTTCCTCTTCCAAATCACAGGACAAAAATTGCGGTCTTTTTCGTGAAATATTTCTCTCCTTTTCTTGTTTAAAATGCTATGGTATAATGAGTGCGAACTTGTTACTTGAAGACTGTATGAGTCGTGGGTGGTTAAATGGACAATTACTTATTAGATATCATCAAAAAGACAACCGAATACATAGAGAGTAATATCTACGAAGATCTTAATCTGGATAACATCAGTGAGAATGTTAATCTCTCAAAATTCCATCTGCTTCGAATCTGGAAGGGTGCAACCGCCACCGGACTAATGGAATATGTGAGAAAACGACGTATTGCACTGTCACTTGGTGATTTGATTAACGCCCATAACAGTATTGAATTCATCTCGAACAAATACTGCTTTGGATGGGAGCGTACTTATAACCGTGTCTTTAAGGACGAGTATGATACAACTCCTGCAAAATGGCGACGTAACCCCTCTCCACTTAAGATCCTTGACCGCTTCAATGCAGAATTCATGAATTGCGCGGGCGAAGGTCTTATATTTTTCCGCTCCATCAGTGTGTTGCCAGCCTTCACCATTGCAGGAATTGAGCATCAGGTGGACATCGAGGAAAATATCAGAGATCAGGTAGCGAATAAGATTGGGCTTGAGTTCTTCTATACCCATCGACACGAAATCATGAATCCGGCTGATAAAGATACGTACATCGGATATACCTCTATCCCGGACCATTACACCGGTTATACCTTTTATCTGCCTTCCCTTAAGGTTGATTCAAACAGCATCATCAAACCGGGTTTTAAGGTCAAGACGGTTCCGGCTCATAAATACGGTGTTTTTACATACATGGGCCCTCATCGTCCCGAGGATATCTCCTCCAAGACCTTAGAATCTATCTGGCGTTATGTCCATGACATCTGGATGCCTACGGTCCAGTTTCATCTGAAGGAGAATTTCCATTTTGAATATATTAATTATTCGAGATGCAATAAGCATTACTGTGAATGTGATCTGTATTATCCGATCTCAATTTTATAGGGATGGATGAAGTCGTTTCTAGGTTGGCTCACACGCCGTATTTTATTGGCAGAATATCTGGATACAGTAAAAAGTGAGATAATAATAAGAATCGATGTGACATGATTCAAGAAATGAAGGGACATAAGAATGAACTACAACATAGGTGATAAAGAAGAAAAGAAGCATTTTTATAAATTAGTTTTTTCCTTGGTGCTGCCAATGGCACTGCAGAATCTGATCAATGTAGCTGTGAGCATGGTCGATGTCGTGATGCTAGGTCGTGTCAGTGAAACCGCTCTGTCAGCGGCATCGCTGGCCAGTCAGGTACAATTCATCTTAGCTTTGATCCTGTTCGGATTAACCTCCGGAGCCAGCATCCTGACCGCACAATATTGGGGTAAGAAGGATACTCGAACCATCGAGAAAGTCCTTGCAATTGCAATGCGTCTTGCTCTGATAGTCGCAGTTGCAATCACTCTCCTCGTACTGATCTTCCCAATACCAATCATGAGTCTGTTCTCGAAGGATGAAGCAGTTATTGAACAGGGTGCTGAATATCTGAGAATTATAGCCTTCTCCTACATCTTCATGTCAATCACGATGGTTTATCTAAATATCATGAGAAGCGTGGAACGAGTCATTATTGCAACAGTTGTATACCTGGTGTCGTTGGTTGTTAATTTATCCATCGCAGTTACCTTAATCTTCGGTCTCTTCGGGTTTGAGCCCATGGGAATCCGTGGTGCAGCAATTGCCACTTTAGTAGCCAGATTTGTAGAATTTACCATCGTATTCGGATATGCCAAACTCCATAACCGCGAAATTCGTCTACATATCAAGGACCTATTCGTGCGAGATAAGCTTCTGATGAAGGACTTCCTCTTATATTCCATCCCGGTTATGTTGAATGAATTGGTATGGGGAACCGGCACCTCGGTCAATGCCGCTATTATCGGACGCCTTGATACCTCTGCCGCTGCTGCCAATTCAGTAGCGCAGGTAACAAGGCAGTTTGCTCTGATAATAGCCTTCGGTCTTGCTAATGCAACTGCAATTATATGTGGCAAAGCACTTGGAGAAGGTAAGGAGGAATTGGCTAAGGTATATGCGAAACGGTTTGTCAGACTGACTATGATCATCGGTTTTATCGGAATCTTTGTCATTCTTGGCTCCTCTGAGATTGCTAAAACATTCATGACACTAAGCGCAGAAGCGGAATCTTATCTGGATTTCATGATGATTGTCATGTCCTATTTTGCCTTATGCCAAGCATACAACACCACTTTGGTTGTCGGAGTCTACCGGGCTGGCGGTGATGCAAAGTTCGGTCTGTTCTTAGACACAGTATTCATGTGGGGCTGCTCCATCCTGCTTGGTTGGTTGGCTGCCTTTGTATTCCATCTCCCTGTCAGGGTCGTGTACTTGATCCTGTTAAGTGATGAGGTTATCAAGATACCGATTACCACCTGGAGATATAAATCGTATAAGTGGGTTAAGAATATTACGAGATAGACAAGTTACATTTACGCGCTAAAACAATAACGTTACTATATGAGAAATAAAGCAAACAAGGTAACTACATGACTATATAAAGCAATAAAGTTACTACATGAATAAATAAAGCAATAAAGTTACTACATGAATAAATTAAGCAATAAAGTTACTACATGAATAAATTAAGCAATAAAGTTACTACATGAATAAAATAAAAAAGGTTCCGTTAACTGAGAACATTCTCAAATGACGGAACCTTTTGCCTATTCCTATAAATCTCCTAATTTTTTTCTACTTACCATAATGCCAGCTCATCATATCTCTAATTGCCTGTGCAGTCCTCGATGTCAACAGGATGATTAGTCGGAAAGTAATAGTAATCCCTTCTATTAAACCATAAAATTCCCTTCCCCTTTTACTTCTCCGAATACCTCATCCATCTTACTAAGCTGTTCTTCTGTTCCGGTTACCGCCAGCCAATAGGAGCCTTCCGCACCACTGATGCCACCGCTTGCCACCAGCTCCGCGTCAGCTCCAGTAAGAAGCTTCACAGCTTGCAGCTCAGTTACAATCTTACCGCTTACCGGCATATATCTAACTCCGGAAGAATTATTTGAATTCATCAAGGTGGCAATCTCATTGATATTGCCCGTAATTCTCTTCTCTAATCCAATTGGAATATATAGTTCTACCCTTTTACCGACATGACATTGTAGTATCGGCATGATAGTTCCACCTGTCGGATTGCCAACGAGAACAGCAGCCTGTTTATCCTCGAGATTAACAGCATTGGCTCCCTTGAATATGATATCTCCAACTTTCAGCAGATCCACAACATCGAAGATAGTTTTACCTATATCCCACGTACCATTTACGATTACTACATCACCAAGGAATGAATTATCACCCGTATTACCGGAATCTTCTCTCTTATAATTATGTGGTAAGGTAGCTCCTCGGAAGAACCTATTCCTTGAGAAGCCTTCCAGCTGTCCAAGCTTTCCCAAGACTTCCTCTGCCACATAAGCATTGGTTGTCCCACCTGTTATTACAACAGTACGGTTCTCCAAAGCCTCAAGGATTTCCGGTACCTGCAGCAGTGCTTTCGCAATCATCCTCTTTCCCGAGGCCGGAGAAATGGTATATAGTTTTGTCATCAATCCATTATTACTCATGTTCATAACCCTCCATAGGTATGTTAGTAGATCCCTTTCTTCACCGTAATTACCCGATCATACAGTTCCCTGGTATCCTTAAAGATTACATGACTTACATTAATCACTGTAATATCCTTTAACCCAAGGATAGTCTTCTCAATCTCTCTTGCTCTCTCCATATCCAGGGAAGCGAATGCTTCATCCATGAACAAGATACTTGCTTTGCTGAGTAAGGCTCTGGCGATTACGATTCTGGACCTCTCACCACCGGAGATATTCTTACCATTATCATAAATGATGGAATCCAGTCCGCCCGGCAAGCCCTTGACAAAGTCGGTAAGTCCTGCTGCCTCTATTGCAGCATTAACCTCCTCATCGGAGTATTCCTTATATAGTGTTATGTTATTCTTAACCGTATCCTCAAAGATAAATACCTGCTGCTCGATATTTGCAACTAACTTATAATAGGATTCCCTCGTTACATCACGCAGATCGTGGCCATCAATCGTAATCCTACCTGAAGTTGGGTTGAAATATTTCCGGAACAGTTTCAACAGTGTGGACTTCCCTCCACCACTCGGTCCGACAATCAGATATTTGCCACTCCTTCTGATTTTCAGATTGATGTCTTTTAACGTCAGCTGTTCCGCCTCGTCATAACTGAACTGCACCTCTTGAAACTCGATAGAATCAGTAAATTCCGGTAATACCACGGTCTCTATATAGCAGTCCGAGTTCTCCAATGTCTTCTCAATCTTCTCAATTAGATCCCCGGTTGTGAAAATCTTCGGCAATGCTTCCGTAAGATCGTAGAGTGGCCACATCATTTTCTGGATACCGTTAAGGACCACCAGTAATCCACCAGCCGTCACCTTGCCGATGATTACCAAGTATCCGACTACGCAGATGAGTCCGTTGATGGACGCACTTGTGAGGAAGATCTCCGAGGCAAAGATGAACGTGAGCATACGCTCAATCAGATAGCCTTTATGTTGAATTGCATCGCTTTTCTCATAATAATCATCCGTAACCTTCTCCTGAAGATTATAGTTCTTGACGATATGGAAGGCAGAAAGAACCTCCTTGATGTAGGAAGTATAGCCGTCAAACATATCACTCCGTTCTTTGTATGCTTTCTTTGTCGGTTTTGAGGTAATCACTGACAGACCAAGGTTAACTGCAATAATTAGGACAGCCAATAATACCATTCTGGGGTCTATCGTCGATAATAACCATGCACCTACAAGAAATTTCACGAAACAGTTGCCCACGGTGTGGACACCTTCAACCAGGTTTTTCTCTAACGTATTAAAATCATTGGTCATGGACGATAGGTATTTTGCATTGTTCTCCTTCTGGAATTCTGCGATGTTCTTGCCAAATACCTTCTGGATATAATATTTTTTCATAACGGCGGTTGCCCTCCGTTTATAATAATTGTTTGCCATGGCAGACAGGATCCCGAGGGGAACCAGCGTGCACGCTAAAGCCAATAACTCCGGAGCCTTCTGCCCCACCAAATCCATCTTACTGTCAAGAGCGTAGTCCAGCAGTGTCATCATCTTCCTGGTAACAATACCATCCATGACTGAGTAAGCTGAAGCTACCACCATTGCCAGCAGCAGATAGGGTAATGCTTTATAATATTTTCTTAGCATGTGATCACCTCATCAAAATAATCCTTCGCCGGATAGCTATGCACCTCACCGTTCTTCATTTCGATGACATAGTCATAGTTTTCAGTTACGCCTTCATAATAACGGTGGCTGATGGCGATTACCGTATTATCCAGCTCGAGAAACACCTTCTCTATCTCCCTTCCCAGGTCCTCGTTCAAGCTGGAGGTTCCTTCATCGACGAACAGAATGTCTGCATTCTTCGCAATAGCTCGTGCAATGGATAGCCTCTGCCTCTGTCCACCGGACAGGTTCTTACCGTTCTCCGTCAGCCTCTCCTCAATCCCATCCTTCTTGTCGTCTATGATGGAATCTAAGCCGCATATCTTCACCGCATAATTCACTTGCTCCATCGGAATGTCTCGATATAATGTGATATTATTCTTAATGGTATCCTCGAATAGGAATACGTCCTGATAGATAAAGGCTACCTTCTCATGGAAGGATTTCTCGCTAACATCGTGGTAATCCACTCCGTCTACGGTAATCCTGCCTTCAAAGTCATCATGAATCATCGCCAGCAGGTTCATCAATGTGGTCTTTCCGGCACCACTGACGCCCTTAATCAGATATTTCTTACCCTTCTCAATGGTAAAGTTAGCATCTCTAATGACTGGCTTCTGATCAAAGGAGAAGTTCACATGGGACACCTCTATCTGCTGATTAAGCTGGAATTCCTGTGTTCCGGTGCCAATACCTACTGTGCTCTCCTCCGGTTTTGCAATCTTATCATAGATACCGATGGACGCTTTAATCCTGTTCTGTAATGAAAATGCATTCACCAGATAGTTACCCATGTTACTGCTGAGCTGAAAAATCATAGCTGCTGCACCAAGACCCATCGTTCCCTGAAGTCCGTACCCAAGATAAATCATGATACCAACTGATACGACAAAGCATAGAATATAGATGGTATCACGCTGCATTTCTGTAAATACGTTGGCTACGTATTTCCTCTTCTCCAGACGGTTAATCGTTCCAATACTTTTCTTCAGGAACTTATCTTCAATATTGTTTAATTTTAGTATCTCGATACCTTGAAACGTATTGGACATATCTGTTGTAAATTCCTCGTTGGTTGTTGAGATCTCCATCTCCAGAGCTTTAGTCTTCTTGGTGAATAATCGGAAAAGTAAAAAAAGTACCAGCGCAAAGGCTGCCATCGCAATTGCCAGCTTATAATCAAGCACAACCAGTATCACTAATGACAGCGAGAACATTGAAATATCAATCATAAAATTAAGCAAGCTTAGAAAGAACCTGTTCTCAAAAGAAGTAACATCATTAATCAGGTTGGATATGTATACTTCCTTGGATTTTTGTGAGTATTGCTTGAATGGCATATTAATGATTTTATCAAATGCCATCTTCCTCACATCCAGTATTGTATCCCTCATATAAGCGATACGCATCATTCTGGATAGAATAAAATTCAGCGGCGAATAGATGATGAAGACTATCGTCGCAATCATTACAATCTTATAGGCCTCGACGGTGCCTTTCTCAATTGCATCGAGTACCAGAACAAATAATATCATCTGCACAAAATGATCTACAATAAACAAAAATGTTGCAAATAGATATTTTATAAACTTCCCCTTACGCTTTAATAATAATTCTTTCACAGTTCCCTCCGTCCCACCGGTATGTGTTTTTTCCATCCCCTGAACCGTTCCCTGACAGTTCATCTCAAAGTTGCAATCAGCAGCCATTCATCATTATAACACACATTTGTTCGAAAATGTTTAAAAATACATTAAGATTTTTCCAATTATTTTATATTATCTTAAACAAATTAGCAATATTTTTAAACAAAAAAGGAGTTCCATCTTTCGATTGCATTCTCTTCTTATTATGATGAAGTTTAGCTATTTGGTTTAAACTATCCGCAATTTTTAAATACTGTTTTCCTGATCGGGTTGTGATATAATAGTGGGAAGTAATAGACATATGAAAATTAACCAGGAAAGGCATGGTTATCAATATGAAAAAGATTCTTATGATTGGAACAGGAGGTACCATTGCCTCCAAGATTACACCGAATGGCCTGCAGCCTCAGCTGACGTCGGAGGAAATTCTAAACTATCTCCCTAACATATCAACAATATGTGAGGTTGAAACGGTACAGATCTGTAATATTGACAGCACCAATATATCCCCAGATATCTGGGTGATGCTAGTGGATACCATACGCAACAGCTATGATAGATATGATGGTTTTGTTATAATCCACGGAACTGATACCATGGCGTATACGGCGGCTGCTCTTTCCTATATGATACAGAACTCTCCAAAGCCAATTATCCTTACCGGAGCCCAGAGACCAATCCATATGGACGTTACGGACTCGAAGACAAACCTGTTCGACAGCTTCCTATATGCTTCCTCAGAATATGCAACCGGTATTCAAATTGTATTCAACGGTAAAGTTATTCTTGGTACACGGGCAAGAAAGACTCACTCCAAGAGCTTCCAGGCATTCTCAAGCATTAATTACCCTTACCTTGCAGTAATCCAGGATGAGCATATTATTCAGTATATACGCCAAGAAAAGCCAGTAGCACCTACCTTTTATGATATGCTAAATCCAAAGGTAGCACTCTTCAAATTAACACCCGGTGTGGATTCTGATATCCTTTCCTTCATGTTTATGAAAAATGATGCAATCATTATCGAAAGCTTCGGTGTGGGTGGAATTCCGACCCTACCCCAGTATAAGTATTTTGATATTATCAAACATTGGATTGCAGAGGGTAAGACTGTTGTGATGACTACCCAGGTACCGAATGAGGGAAGTGATATGTCGATCTATATGGTTGGCCATGAGTTAAAGAATAAGCTTAACATCATCGAAGCCTACGATATGATCACGGAAGCTGTGGTATGTAAGTTGATGTGGATCTTAGGCCAAACTCGGGAACCGAAGGAAATTGAGAAGCTGTTTTATACCACCATCAGCAACGATATCCTATATTAATTCCGGTTCACATTATTACTACCCATTGTATGATGAAACAGATGGAATTCCATGTACTATATAAGAAACCGCCCGAGTATTCTCTGCTGACATGACAGAGAGGACCTTCCGGGCGGTTTCTAATACATTCTGAAACTATTCTAAATGTTCCATTTGAATTTATCATGCTAGAACATCTTGCTGATTCCTTTTATAATTCTCCCATTTGCAAACGCAACGATACCTTCAATTCTCTTCGTAGTCATGGTTCCCTGCGCTGCCATCTTCATAGCGCGCAAGGGCATTTCGAATACCATTGCTTCCATCATACGCTCCATGGTCGGATCCGAATTCTCACCTAGCATCTTCTTCATTTGCTTCTTCGTGACCTTAAGAATCATTTTGCCTATGAAGGTGTCCTTAATATCACCAATGGTAGAATTCACTGTAAATGGTTCGCTAGGTAATCTTATTCCTGACGGGGGCTTACGACCGAGCAGCTTCTCAAACTGTGCATCACTGACTCTAAAAGGCTTGGATGGTGTCTTGTATTCGCCAAGAGCTTCATAACTCGTACTAAGTAAGCTTTCTTTGCCGTCGCCAGCCAATTCGATCGTTCCCTTCAGACGAATATCCGCACTGGAGGAAGCAACAAGGATTACATAAGTACCACCTTCTACACACCAATCAGCTGCCTTTGTATTGTAATAAGCGAAACTGCGTTGATCCAATTCAAACTCTACCGTCTTACTCTCACCGGGCTGCAGATACACTTTATCGAAGGCCTTGAGTTCCTTCTCCGCACGGAAGATCTTCGACTCATTGCAATGAATATAGAGCTGTACTGCTTCTCCACCTGCTACCGTACCAGTATTGGTTATCATCGATGTTACCTTGTAGTTGAGTTGATCCTTCTGCTCTATCTTAAGGTCACTGTATTCAAAGGTGGTATAGGAAAGTCCATATCCAAAGGGGAAGACAACCTCAACACCTGCGGTATCATAATAACGGTAACCTACATAGATACTTTCACGGTACTGTACGGCCTTAGGTTCACCCGGGAAATAATCTGCACTTGGGTTATCCGCCAACGCTTTCGGGAACGTCTCAGCCAGTTTACCGGAAGGATTCACGTTGCCAAGGAGAAGGTCAGCTGTTGCGCTGCCTCCAGCCTGACCAGCCAGATACATTAGAAGGATACCCTTTACCTGATCCATCCACGGCATTGCGACAGGTGCACCTAATTGCAGAACAACGATGGTATTCGGATTAACTTTAACTACCGCGTTGATCAGTTGGTTATGGCTCTCCGGCATATCCATGGTGGTACGGTCAAAGCCTTCACTCTCATATTCATCCGGCAATCCGGCAAAAACTATTGCAACATCACTTTCCTTCGCAAGCTTACAGGCTTCCTCTATCTTTGCCTGGTCTACCTTATGGTTACCAAGGGAATATCCTTCCGCATAGGTAACGCATGCTCCGGCTTCTACTAGCGCATCATAAGAATTATCTAAGAAGGCAGGGCAGATTCTGCTGCTTCCGGCTCCTTGATATCTTGAATTCTTAGCCATTTCACCAATTACCGCGATTTTACTATTCTTTGCCAGTGGAAGAATAGACTCAGAATTCTTAAGAAGAACTGCTGATTTTGTAGCTACTTCACGGGCAAGCGCATTATGATGAGTATCAACATGTTCCGGGGCCGGTTTCTCTTCCTGGCTTTTTAGGATCATTTCTGTAATTCGAAGCGCCGTCTTATTCAGATCCTCCTCTGACAGAGAACCCTTCTTAACTGCTGCTACTATCTCTGCATCATTATCCGAGCTGGCACCGGGCATCTCCAGATCCATTCCTGCTTTCACACCCTGTACACGATCGTCTGTAGCACCCCAGTCACTTACTACGAGGCCATCAAAACCCCACTTTTTACGAAGAATAGTGTTCAGAAGGAATTCATTATCACTGGCATAGGTACCGTTAATCTTATTATAGCTGCACATCACCGTCCAGGGCTGTGCCTTCTTTACTGCCATCTCGAAGCCGGTCAAATAAATCTCATAGAAAGCGCGTTCATCAACAACAGAGTCACCTACCATACGGTTGCTCTCCTGATTGTTTGCTGCAAAATGTTTCAGGGAAGTACCTACATTCTTACTTTGAACGCCTTCAATCAAAGCTGCTGCCATCTCACCGGTAAGGTAAGGATCCTCACTGAAATATTCAAAGTTACGTCCACACAAAGGGCTTCTCTTAATGTTTGCTCCGGGGCCTAGGATAACAGCAACCTCTTCGGATACACATTTTTCCCCGAGAGCTTCACCCATTCTCTTCAGAAGCTTACGGTCATAGCTACAGGCTGTGGCACTGGCTGTCGGAAAGCTGGTGGATGGAACGCTCTGGTTAATTCCAAGATGATCGGCTGAGGCCAGTTGCTTACGGAGTCCATGAGGTCCATCCGTCACCATGACCGGTTTCAATCCTAGTCTTTCTATTCCCTTCAGATACCAAAAATCACGCCCGCTGCACAGGCTTGCCTTCTCCTCCAGCGTCATCTGGCTGACTAACTTTTTCGCTTTTGCTTTGTAATCCATAAGTTTATACCCTCCGTCTATGATATCCTTTCGAGATAATACATAAATCTAATAAGTATATCATATCAAATATAAAGGATTTGGCTATCTTGAATTTAATATTTTTATCATCAAGTTAATATACTTTGTATTACTTCTATGATAAAATGAATACTACGGGTAATATAGTGTGAACTTACAATAGATATTTTCAAGAATTTATATAGATGAGGGGCGTGAAGGGATGAAAATCAAGATGAGTACGAATCAGGATCTTTATAAGAGTTTTGGAGAGACTCCGGGAGATATCGTCCAAGCATATCGTTCAGCCATGTTTGATCAGCGGGAGCAGTTAGACGATACTGTTCACTACCGCTTGGAATCACAGCTGCTTCATTGTGTCCGGAAAGGTGAACCGGAAGAATTAAAATCATTATTTAGTGAATTTGTCCTCGGTGAAAGATCTGTCGGCTATCTTTCCAAAGATCCTTTACGGCAGGCTCAATACCTCTTAGTTGCAGGAGTTACTCTCGCCACCCGAAGCGCAATTGAAGGTGGCCTACCAGAGATTGAAGCCTATAATCTAAGTGATGTCTATGTCCAGAAGGCAGATCAATGCAGGAAAGCGGATGATGTTCTGGCATTATTCGCTAGTGCGATCTACGACTTTGCGAAGCGCGTCCAACAGGCAAAGACCCACCGTAAGCCCTATTCCTATCCGATAGCACTCTGTATTGAATACATTTCAGACCACCTTCATTATCAAATTACTTTGGAGGAGCTGGCGAAACGGTGTAACCTGACTACCCAGTATCTATCTTCATTGTTTAGGAAGGAAACCGGAGCGACACTGACGGAATATATTCTCAATGAAAAATTAGAGACCGCAAAGCAGATGCTGACTTACTCGGAGCTGACACTAGCGGAGATATCCCAATGTCTTGGTTTCTGCTCTCATTCCCATTTCACCGGACACTTTCGCAAGAGCTACGATATGACCCCCAGAGAATACCGGGACAGCTCAAGAACCTATAACCTGAAAGTATAGGAGAGGAGTCCTCATCCCTGCCTTTCCTATTTATCTTCTTTTTGAAACTTCGCAAGAAATAAGCTTAGGGTGCTTTATAAAATCAAATGTATACCTAGATATAAAACTTGGTCGTGGTATTAATATTCCAACTTTATAATCGACGCCGGAATATTAATACCACGACCAAGTTTTAATTGATATATTTATTGATTTTATGAAGCATCTTTCACTTTACTGCGAAGTTTCGATTTTAATAATACTAGGTTACTTTTAGATCCTTTCTTATAGGTTCGAAGACATACTTCCAGATGTTTGGTGGAATATGCCGCTCAAAATAGTCCTCATACTTAATACTGATGATGTCCTCAAAAGGAACCGGAGTCGGTGTGCTTTCATGTAGATGAAGTGGATAATTTACTGCATATGGCAATGGCTTAACGCTTTTATGGTATAGCTTAAGCATAGCACAGGTGAAGATAGCTTGATGAAGATAAATCATATTCTGCTCTGAGATTCGCAAGAGTCTCTTAACATTCTCATAGGTAAGCAGAATGCAGATGGCTTCTTTCACCGTACGGAACAATGCCCTATTCTTATTTATCAATACCATTCCTGAATTATAGTAAGGATAGATCTTCTCCTTTGTCACTCTGGTAGTCATAAAAGGATAGATGTCCGGTATATCAAAATATTTGAATAGAATGACCCATAAGGGACTCCTCTCTTCGCCGTAAATATCGCCAATGTTCCTCTTATCAACCGGATTCGCATATATCTCCGTACTTTTTCTAAATTCCAGATGCTTAAAAAAGTAGCAGTCTACATCCATCCAGATATAATCATCCTCACAGGTTTCTTCAAAAGCAGCGGCTGCAAACATCTTATCAACATTAGGGATTGTCCTGTATTCTATAGGTATATCAAATGTAATCTGTGTAACACCGGGAAAATCGATTGAAAGATTCAAGTGTCTGGGAGTAACCGCGTAGATTTCGTAATCCCCATTCAAATGAGTATTTTCCGCAATTGATTTACATAATAGCATAGCATGCGGAATGTAATTCTTATGTCCGATATAAAACCCTAACTTCTTCATAAAATTCCTCAAGCCTTTCTTAGCCGGCATACTTTGAGCATGAAAATCTAATCAACTCTTCGATGCTCTTCCCAAATAATGTTATATCAATCTGATTATAGTCCTACCTAGTAAATTGTTCAAGCAAAATGCGTAAAAAAGGCTGCCTAAATGGCAACCTTTTCTTGTATTGAACGTTTCTATTATATTTCATATCATTTTATCATTCTCATCCATTAAGCGATAAAATAACATTGTATTTTCATAAAAATCACGTTAAAATATGGTAATCAGATCTATCAATTCGGGGAGGGAAATCATGATTACTTATAAAACATGTACTGAAGTTACTTACAGTCAAATGTTTGAGGCATTCAGCCTTGGTTTTTCAGATTACATATTGCCAATGTCCATGAAGGAAGAGGAATTTGTAGAGCACTTCTTCGGACCGGAAGGTAACACTTTAGAGCACTCATTTATCGCATTTGATGATAGCCATCCGATCGGCTTGATCCTGGGTGGAATTCGAGTCTTTGATGGAATGAAGACCATGCGTTGCGGAACTCTTTGCCTTGCTCCTGATTACCGCGGCAAAGGGATCAGCATACATTTATATGAGATGCATAAAGCTACTGCGGAGGCTTGTAACTGCAAGCAGTTGTTTCTTGAAGTCATTACCGAGAATCACCGTGCAGTAAAGTTTTATGAGAACCTTGGATATCGTCGATCAACTCTGCTCAAATATTATACAGGAACAGCTGATACCATCTCTGTTTTAAGGAGGGATTTATCGTATTCTGTTAATAAGTTGACCTATGAAGATATTCGAAACTTCCGGGAGGAGCTAAAGGCCTGTCATATCAATTGGCAATGTGATACCCCTTACTATGAGAAGAATACAAGTGATACCTATCTGGGTGTTGCGGAGAATGACCGGATCATAGCAAGGATAGCCATGAATCCGAGAGGTAAGATTAACTTCCTTTGGGTAGAACAAGCTTACCGCAATATGGGAATTGGCCAATCCCTTGTTCTTGAAGCGATGAAGCTGCAAGGAACTGCGAAAGTATCCGTTACTGTCACAAGTAATGCAGTGATGGAGGGGTTTTTAAGAAAATTGAATTTTCATAAGGAAACCATTGAACAATTTGAGATGCATTTACCGATTTAATATTAATATACCTATCTCTTATGGTAGGGTGTACTGCCACTTTTTTGCGGGTTCTTAGGAATCCGCATTTTTATTTATGGCATATAAAAAAGTGCTGTAGCTCAACTAACAATTCCGTTAGTTGAGCTACAGCTAAGTACCCATCTCTTATGGATATCCATGTTATTTATGTTCTAAGAATTCCCATCCGTTCCATCTGGCTGCTGCGTAATGATTACTCCATTATCCCCGGACAGTAGCCCTTAAGATCGTTACCGATTTTCCAAGTGGTCTGATCGCGAAGGTCCTCACACTTTCCGGTATGATGAAGGTCTCTGCATAATGTACCTCGAAGGGTATAAAGGAACCATCAAGACTTTCTATCACTGCACCTTCACCCTCAACCACATTGCAGGAGCTGACACTTCCTTCACTTATCATTTCACAGGTTGTTGTTATGGAATATCTTCTGGTTTCGATGAATTCCCGTTCATGCAAGCCTGTCTTTTCTACCTTATTCTCACCATCTTCAGAAAGAATTGTTATGGCATTCACAAGGTTTTCCTTCACCCATTCAGTTGTGCGATTCCACTTTATTACCTGCTCCCCATGATTGATATGTACCGGTCTTGGCAATCCATCGAGACCTACCCGTCCCCAATCCCACAATTTAAAGGTGAAGATATAAGGTGTTGCACTGATTTCAAGAACCATCGTATCCTTACCGCTGCAGTGGATCGTTCCACCGGGTATTAAGAAATGATCATGTTTTTTCACAGGCCACTTATTTACATATCTATCGGCATCAAAAACAATCTCACCCTGTTGGGCACGTTTTAAGTCAGCGATCATCTCTTCCTCATGCAAGCCTTCTTTCAAACCCAGGTAAACATGACAGTCATCTTCACAATCTAAGATGTAATAGCTTTCGTCCTGTGTATAGTGCATGTTGAAGGTGTTCTGAATATATTCCGTTAACGGATGAACCTGCAGGGAAAGGTTCTGTCCTCCCATTGTATCAAGGAAATCAAATCGAATGGGATATTCATCTCCAAAGCGGGCATGGATCCGATGTCCCAGTAATTGTTCCGGGCAATAGAAGACAACATCAATGGAAGGTACTTCTATCCGAACTTCACCAAACCGCATGAAGATACTGTTTTCTTCCGGTACACCATCGAAAGCCCAGGCGTAATTGGGACTCGCCTTATCCAATCCACAGACATCCTTCATCCACTGACCACCCCATACCTCCGGTGCAAAATATGGAACCAGTCGGAAGGGTTCTGCACTAAATTTAGTTAGTCCGGCACGGAAGCCCTCGCCTTCTACCATCTTGGGGATCCCTTTTTCATTGGTGTCCAGCAGATAATCCATCTTGTCAAATAATCTCCGTTTTAAACGGTCAGCCATTCTCCATTCCACGAAGAAGCCCTGCTTGAATTTTGCCAGGTTTGGTGCACTGCTGTTACTTGACTTCCAGTTTGATTTCCCTTTAGCAAAACGTCGCTGTATTTCCCATCTGGCCATATCACAATAAACAAGGGTATCTCCTTCACACACCAGCGTCGCACCAACTCCATAAACGATAATTAAGCCTTCTGCCAATGCGATGTCCTTCTGCAGCGCCTCTATCTTCTCAGGAATATAGAAATCCTTAATATTCAAGGTATTCATTATACCAAATACCCTATCATCAGTCAGAAATGGTTTTATGGTATCGCCATATTCTTCATCACTGACCATACACTCTTCCGCATTGTAGAAACTGGCGTTCAGCCCCTTTAAGCCTTCTAATATTTCTGTAATTTCTACTTCCGTATAAAGCTCAAGAGTGATAACATGCCGCTCCTTATTCCCTATTTCTTTCCGAAACAGATCCTTAATTCTGTCATATCCCTGTACTGCTTTGTAATTTTCTATCACTTTTTCAGGGTATTTATCATAATTGCCATAACCTTTAAACATCTGCTTTCCTCCCTGGCTACAATAATGTTGCCCCTATGATGCCTGCTTCATTACCCAACTCAGCGGCTGTTATAACCACAGGTATTGCTTTGCCTCCGTAAACACCATGATTCACATATTTTTCAAGATAACCCGTATATAAATCTGCTGAATTAGATACACCTCCACCGATGACAATTACTTCAGGTCGCAATACATTACAGATACTGATCAAGCCTTCGCCCAGATAATACAAGAACTCCTCATATACCTCCCTGGCTGCGGCTTCAAATCTAATTCGTTCAAATATCTCCTTGGTAGTAATCATATTTCCTGTTTTTTCTTTGTAGGAGGCCATGATTGCCGTTGATGATGCATATGCTTCCAAGCAGCCCTTCCTGCCGCAGGTACATTGTCTTCCACCTGCTACAACGGAGATATGTCCCAAGATTCCGGAGGCATCCCGATACAGCGATCCCAGTTCAAGCTTCTTTCCGGTAATAAAACCTCCACCCACTCCGGTTCCGATAGTAATCATACATACCCTGTCATAATCTTTACCGGCACCAATGACTGCCTCTGCTAATACCGCACATTTAGCATCATTAGCAATACGGACGGGTACCGCAAATTTATTCTTAATATCTATAACAATGTTCCTATCTTCCCACTTAATATTGTTCGAATAAGTAATCTTGCCCTTGTCGGTATCAATCAGTCCACAGGAACTGATACCAATCTTATCAAGGGTTTGCTTTCCATTTGATGCAGTCAGCTCCTCGATGGTATCAAATACCTCCTGAAGGAAGCTACCATATTCGATGTCGCTATTTGTGGGAATGGTGCGAAACACTTTAACCTCATTACTCTCAACTACTCCGATTTTTGCTGACATTCCACCGATATCAATACCTATTGAATACATTGTTCCACCTCCTATGAATAAATCAGAAACCATGCCTTAGCCATCTGTAGAAATTCCCGGTTGTAACCATGAGTCAAGTGTTCAAAGTGTGTATATGACTTCGTTCCTTGTATCTTCGAAAATAAATCTGCAATTGTGTCCGGCGGACAAACGTCATCCTTACCTCCGCTGGTCAGCAGCACCGGAAATGTAAACCGGTGCACATGAGATAGCGTATCAATTAGATAGGTAACTCTCTCCACTTCTTCCGGGCTAACGGAGGCATAAAGTTCCAAACCCATAGAATATGCTCCCCGGTGATCAGCCCTCCTGATATTGGTCAAAAACGGCTGGTCACAAGCCACTGCTCTCGTAATATCATTAAAAATGGATCCTAGAAGCATAGCCGCACCACCACCTTGGCTCGTTCCAAAGAAGGATACTCTGTCAGGAAGGATATCTTCCTGCTTCAAGGCCCAGTTAACTGCCATCACACAATTGACAAGCCAAGTATAATAACCGCCCTTTGCTCCGGTTGTGAAGGTATCGGGAAGTACACAAGGGACACCACCCATCCTCATCTTTGTCTGATCCTTACCCTGAGGAGTCGTGTATCCCAGAGGGTTGATGTGCAGCACATGGAAATATTGTGCCAGCTCCGGATGCATGCTCATCTCTCCACCATATCCCGGAGTATGAACAATGATAGGTGCTCTTTTATGGAAGCAAGGTTGGAAGTAGCAGTAAAACGGATCATACCCTTCGCTTTCCATCCGGATAAAGCGGTCTGCTCCAATGGATTGGAAGATATACATCGGAACAGAAAAAGGATCTATGTATTCTTCACTATAGGTACAGGGTTTCGCTCCTTCTGTGCGGATTGCCTCTACCCACTTATCTACATCTGCTTTGTTCATCATATTTTTTACCTCTCTGCTACCATAGAAAGTCTTAAGAATCTTGGTCTGTAAATATCACCATACTGAAAACAATCGCTGCCGTTAACATTGTAAGAGATAATAATTTCCTCCGGGCCGGAGAGCGCCGGATGTGCTTTCGCATTATAAGTGTTATTCCCTTTGCCCACCGTGGTTAGGCAGGTGTCATGAGTATATATCGTAGTCTGCTCCGTAAAAGGAGTGTAAGGTGAGTCCGATAAGGAGACTTTGATTGTTGCACTGTTGGTGAGATAGCTCCATACAAACAGATATTTTCCTTTATTCTCACCAGACTGTATCTGCGTCACACTGCATTCCGGTGCTATATCATTCTCCAGTGGCATAAATTCCACAGGAACCTCTCTAACCCAGTTTCCACTCATATCAAGATACTCATACGCATCAAATTTCTCGATATCCTCCGGTTTTACCCTTGCAACAACCAGCTGACGACCAACATTATCAACATCATTGTATCCATATACATAGAGGTATCCGTCCGGATTAATTACTCCGGCATCCTCTGTACTCTGGTAGACTGCTCCACCAAAATACCATTCGGACTTGCTATTGGATACATCACACAGCCGCTTGTCATCATCATTCATCAGCTTTAGAGAACTATAATTTACTGATCCTTCAACGATATCGTATCTTGCCAAGTCAACACCGATCTGTTCAAATCCAAATAACGTATTCACAGAATCTATTCGCAGGCAATAAACATATAGATATTCCCCAATAACAAAGGTATCGCCCAGCCAGTAATAAATCTCTTTTCCGCTTTTCGTTGCCGGAATTACGGGGTCAGGTACTATATTGGCTGTACTGTCACCCTTCCCTGGGATTCGGAATTTAATCCTGGTAGGATCAGGTTCTCCTCCTTGTAAAACTGCACTTGAATTATTAATCATAGAAACATTGCTACGTAGATCTGTGAGCGGATCAACAGAAGATATTATCGTATCACTGAACAGGAAGAACGTATTCTGTTCCGACTTATCTCTGTTATAGTTATAATCCTGTCCGTCCAAGTTAACAGTATAGATTCCGTCAGCTCCGGACCATCCCTGATAACGAGACAGAAGTGCTGAATAATCCGGTACTTCATCACAGTACCAGCCTGTTCCTAAGAACGCACTGACTTCACTTAATCCTACCCGGTCTCCACCATGATTACTCATAATCTCTATCTGAATGTAATGGGTCTGTACATTCTCAAAATCTATGGTTAAGGAAGGCGCTAAGGCGTCGCTTCCGTCTGCTTTCTCCAACGTATAGTTCCCTATGGTTTTCCAGGTGGTACAATCATCCGAGATCTTAATTCTGAAGTTCTTAAGACCGTAGTCCAGATGCTCCGGATCATTATAATTCCAGAGAACCACTTCTGATACCGGATACTCTCCCTTCAGATCCAGAAGGAAATCAATTGCAGAAGCTTTCTGGGTATACATATGTTCCGGCATATTATCATGGGTTGCTGTATTCGAATAGATATCACTTAACCCGGTACCATTTACAAAATTATAATCTTCAGCTTCAGCGGACCATTTACCATTGACGAAGCGTTCCAAAGGTGAACAAGCAATGCTTTCACCCGCAAGGATTGGCTGTTTATAACGGAATAGCCTGATTTCACTTAAGCCGTTCCCAGCACCGCCATAATTACTGAGTACCGTTATCTTTACATACCGTCCGATTGCTCCGCTAAAGTTAATTGGAGTTCCATCCTCCGTATTTGTTGCTTTACTTCCATTTTCACCGGAAGCCTCGGCCAAGGTATAACCCACAGCCCCGCTATAAGATACATTATCCTCGGAGTAGGAGATGGTAATTTCCTTCAAGCCACAGACCGTATCCCCCTCCGTGTTATAATTCCAAAGATATAGTTCTCCTAACTTCTCAATATGTCCGATGTCAAACACAAATTCAGTTGCCTCGCCTAGATACATATCCTCAGCAAGATTGGAATGCAGATGGGTTCGACCTCTCGTTCCTGACATTCCGGAATTGTTGCAGGTAGCGCTATATGCTTCATCCATTGCACTCAGTGTAAGCATAGTTCCAACCTCCTGTACCACTGTAGTAACTTTATCATTGATCTCTTCCTGCTCCACCGGTATCACTGAGGGTATCACCTCCCCTGTTTCCTCCTCGGGTGATTTACTTCCATGATTGCAGGCTGTCAGTGCAACAGCAGTAATTATACTGAGGAGTGAGACTAATATCTTCTTTTTCCTTACTTTCATATTGTTCTCCATTCTACCAAGAATTGCAGTTTCTAAAAAATAAGGAAAACCGCAGTCAGTCCGCCGTTTTCCTTATTTCTATTTTGAAAGACCTTACGTAAGGTGTTTGGAACGATTCGGTTATTTCTTCTTCTTTTTCATAAAGTATAGAACTGCGCCTGCAGCAGCAACTAATACCACTACAACAATAACAATGATCACTACAGAATTGTTACCATCAGCAGTAGCTTCTTCTACTTCTGCTACGGTTTCTTCTACTGCCTCCTGTGTAGGAGCAGTCGTAGGAGCTGCGGTTGGCTCAGCAACAGTACCAACGGTATCTATAACAGAAGGATCATAGGGTTTCTCAACTGCAACGGTATAACACAGTGAATTCACTTCTTCCTCCGTAAGAGGACCATCAAATACAATTAATTTATCAAGCGTTCCGGTAGAAGCTCTTTTTACTTGCTCACTTTCGTAGTATCCACCAACATTAAATCCACCGTTAGGCTCACCATAGGAACCATCATCGAAGCTTCCTAAGCTATAGGTAAGACCTGCTGCTACAGATAATCTTGCCTTTGCTGCGACCTTACCGTCGATGTACAGATAGACAAAGGAATCATTGATATTGCCAAATTCGTCGTACTCATTCTGGAATACGATAGTATAGCAGTGCCATTCATCCAGATGTGCTTCCACAAAATAGCCTTCGGAATACAGCTTATCCTGAGTTTGCCAATCGGAGCTGTTCATCTTTGATAATAGCTGTATGCCTTCTGCTTCGCCATCCTTAATGAATTCGATATCGATTACACCACCGCCTAAAGCACCGAGGCCAGCAGGAACAATAATCATATTCGCTCCTGTGTCTGTCTCTGTATAGTTAGACATCTTGTAATAAAAGCTTAAGGTCATTTCTTTATAATTATAGGACTTATTCGGTGATGCCAGATAGGTATTACCATCTAGCTGAATTGCCTGACCATCAATACCTTCGACAAATACCGGACCACCGTCTGTTGAGCCTACACCATACGTGAGGTCATTTTCAGCTGCTGTACCTGCATTCACGAGTTCACCGTCAAAATTATAGTTAAGTACATTCGTTGTTACATGTTCTTCTTCCGGAACCTCACCACCGGCATAACTACCGGTCATTGTGTAAACTCCATCTGTTGCAGTAACTGCTGTAGCCTCACCGGCACCAATCTGAACAAACATAGAATCTCCAAAATCGGGTTTCATAAGTTCAACACCGTAATCAGTCAATGAGGTTAAATCCGCGGAACCGTCATTAAGCGCTGCTCCGTCCTTCGTACAATTAACATCGAACATTGTGGTATCAGCCATAATAATTGTCTGGATGCTCTTAAAGATTGCTGTTAATACAGAAATATTTTCTTTATAGGTTACGTTACCATCATCACTTGCAGTTAATTCAGGAGCCACATAAGCTGCTGCCGCCGTCTGATCAAAAGCTAAGGAAGCAAGCTTTGTTTTGTAATCATCAAACGAACTGAAATCAAAAGAAAGATTTATCAATTCCCAATCTGCACCGCTGTCATCAACTGCTATCGTAAGCCAGCTTTCACTGCCAGCAACTTTTGCTGTGTAGGTTGATTTTAGATATTCAGCCAGTTTATCTCCATGAGTTGTCAGGTAATAATAGGCACTTCCGTAGCCATCCTGGTAATCGTTCTTAGGTATTGATGCTGTTATCGTTCTGCTGCCTGTGCCGTCTTCGTTAAAAATGATTGATGCTGAGATCTGTACCGCTGTACAGCCCGTCAATGCAAACATCACAACCGTTAGAAGTGCTACCAGCGCAAGCTTTGAAACATGTTTATAGATATTCTTCATGTCCTTCTCCTTCACTTTCCCAATACAACTGAGTTGAATATATTACTGTTATTTGAATACATAAGGTGTCGATGAAACTTCGTAAGTTCTACCGATTCATTGACTTTTCTTTTTTTGAATATATGAAACCTGCTGCACAACCCAAAATGCAGATTACGGAAAGTATTAACATCGTTACACTCTCACCGGTCTTAGGAACATCAACTACCGGAGCTGCTTCCTCTACTGCGTCTGTTGAATCTGCTACTTCTACGGCAGTTTTTGCCACATATGCTCCAGTGAAGGTAAATACACCTTCGGCTGCTGCCACTACAGTTGCTTCACCTGTTCCAAGATTAACTGAAAACGCATCACCGAATTCAGGCTTCATAAGCTCAACACCGAAGTCTGTCAAGGATTTAAGGTCTGCGGAACCATCATTTAAAGCAGTGCCGTCCTTTGTTGATTTAGCATCAAAGACTAAAGTATCTGCCATGATCGTTGTCTGGAGACTCTTAAAGATTGCTGTTAAAGCAGCTGTATTCTCAGTATAGGTTGCAGTCCCATCTTCCTTCACAGTAAATTCCGGCGCAACATAGGTGGCCGCTGCTGCCTGATCATAAGCAAGGGATGCAAGCTTTGCTGAATAATCATCAAAGGTAGTAAATTCAAAAGTCAGATCAATGACTTCCCAATCAGAACCACTATCATCAACGGATACAGTTAGCCAGTCTTCACTTCCCGGAACTACTGTACTATATGTAGTCTGTAGATATTCTGCAAGGTCATTGCCATGTGTAGTTAGGTAATAGTAAGCACTTCCGTACCCATCCTGATAGTCCTTCTTAGCGATTGATGCCGTGATAGTTCTACTTCCGCTGCCATCCTCCTTCAGTGTAAGGTGCGCTGAAATCTGTACTGCTGTACATCCGGTTAATACAAGCATTGAAACCATAAGAATTGCCACTAATGTCATCTTTGACATATGTCTAACTAAATTTTTCATAAAAAACCTCCTCCTTAAAATTTGAAATTAATATACTAACCCCTTCTGGGGAACTTACCGGTTGTTACTTTAGAATTCTTTATAACGTAAAAATCTTGGTCGGTACACATTTCCATTCAATAAATGACTTTCGTAATCCATGCAGTTCACATTATAGGTCATAAGAATCTCATCCTCTTCCGCAATGTTGAAATGTGCTTTTGTATTGTACTGATATATCTTCTTCAAGCCCTGGTACTCCAGATCTTCGATCTTATTCATACAATACAGAGGTAGGGTTTCCTCAAAGGGACCATAAGGTGTATCACCAATTCTCGCCATTACATAATCACTGACACCGCCTGCTGAATAGATAAAGATATACTTTCCTTTATATCTACCGAAATCCATGGGCATAACACTCATTTCCGGTGACAGGTCATCAGCAATCGGTGCACAATGAAGCATATCCTTTGACCATCCCTTACCATCATAGTAGGTATACTCCTCGAACTTTTCCAGGTTCTGTGGCAGGGTTCTGGCAACCACCAGATTACGCTGGCCCGGACCGATCTCATTAATGCCATAGATATAGATATAGCCATCTGCCTGTTCCATTCCGGCTTCCTTTGTGTTAGCAAAGATACCACAGCCGAACATCAGATTTTTCTTGCCTTCCACAAATAGAGGTGTCTGAATATTTCTCTGGCTTGCCACGTCAAGCTTACCTTCCTTGATATCAATGACAACCATATCAACACCGGAAAGATGAAAACGGAAGCCCTCCGGCAAATCCAGGTTATCCGCTTCTGAAACAACATTATCCGTGAAGGAATAGAATTTCCCTCCGGTAATGATACTGTCCTGCAGCCAATAGATATAGTCCTTATCGTTATAGATCAGATTGGTTGGTTCCATGCTGCCATCTCTGCCCCAGAGAAATTCGGGTTTCAGATTAGCCGGATCCAGACCTTCAATATAACAGAAGGAGTTATTGATCAGATCCGCACATTTACGGGAGCCTGTTACCGGATTCACTTTACCGACGAAGGTATCACCAAAGCAGATGATATTCTTAACATCCTTTTTGTTGTCGCCTTTTGGCTTACTTTCCTTCCCCTCCAGATTGGTAATAAAGATACCGTCCGCTCCATTCCAACCTTCGTAGAAGCTGAGCGCAGAAGTCCAATCCCTGGCCGGCTCCACGTAATATCCATGATCCGCACTGATAAACTTAATTTTACTTAGCCCATAACGGAATTCAAAGCCATTGACACAGCCATGTGTACCAATCCCTGCTCCACCGGCAACAGTAACCTTGAGATATCTTGTATATACCGGTTCAAAGCGGATTAACTCACCATTGGTCAGCGGTGTTACACCCGTTGGTTTGCCGGTACCTATAGACAGTTCATATTCACCCAATCTGTTCCATTCAAACCCATTGATACTCTCATATAGAAAAATCTTCTTTAACCCAGCCTTAATCATGTATGGTTCATTATAATTATAGAAGTCAACCCCTTTAAGGAAGGTGCACATATTCAGGTCAAAGATCAGATCCATATTCTCCGGATTGGCACTACTGAGGTACATGCTCTTATCGTCCGTTCCCTGGAGTCCTTTCTCCAATCCGTATTCAGATGTCAACACATCCATCTCCGGATGGAAGGATCTTGCATAGATGCTTCCATCTTTGGTTGGGCTTTCCCGGTATAAGAAAAATCTAACCTGGCTTAAGCCATAACGGGTCTGCCCTTCGATATAGGTACCGTGACACCCTTCCCCGCTTTCAATATCCGGTGCAATCCTTATATATCTTGCGGATAAACCGACAAAATCCACGGGGGAATTCTTACCGTCATCCAGGTTTGTCGCTTTCAGCTCCGGTTTCCCATTAGCCTGAGCAAATATATATGGATATCCGGGTCCTTTCCATTCGTAATACTCTTCATTGTCATAACTATAATAAATTCTGACCTTCTTAAGCCCGGCACCGTACCCATCGGTTTGGTTGAAATTCCAGATGCACATATGCCCAAGTCGTACAATGCTGCCAAAGTCAAATCCGATCCAAACATTCTTTGTTACATTTCTTGCTGATAGCCAGGTAGCTTCCAGGTCAACACCATGGGTATGCTCCATGCCGCCATAACCACTCATATCAGCTCCGCTCACGACATTCTCAGGATTACGTATGTATGTGCCCTCTTTTGCAAAAGCCCTTGGCTTGATAAATTTACCGTAAATCAATTTGATACCTCCGTTAATCGTTATAGAATGCCCATTTCTTTCTCGCTAGCTGGATGATAAGAACGAATACCGCAATAATCACTAACATAATCCAAGACATCGCCGAGGCATAACCTTGTCTGCCCACGGTAAAGCCGGTATAGTAGATGTAATACCCCATGAAGTTGGTGTTATACTCACCGGCAGTCATTAACATCGGTTGGACAAATACTTGAAATGCCCCAATTGTTGTTGTCAACAGATTATAGAATAAAATTGGAGAAATCGAAGGGATGGTCACATGCAGGAACTTTGAAAAAGCATTTCCTCCATCTACAGAAACCGCTTCGTACAATTCAAGTGGTACATCGGTTAAGGAGGACAGAAATACTACAATTGTTCCACCGACACTCCACATTCCCATAATTGCAAGTCCGGCCGTCGCCCACTGATAATTATGGAACCAATCCGGTCCTTCGATACCGAATATCGAGAGGATTGAATTAAAAACACCGGAGGAGCCAAGTAGCTGTTTCCACAGATAGACCACGGAAACAATACTGACCAGGGTTGGTATGTAATACAGTGCACGAAACATCTTTCTACCTTTTACCTTGGCATTTAATAATAATGCAAGAGACAGAGCAAACAGCAGATTAAGCGGCACGCTTAACGCTACAAATTCAAGCGTATACAGTACACTCCTCCAAAACTCCGGATCAGTCAGGATGATCTTATAATTGTTTAACCCCCGCCACTCAAGGAACATGGACGAAGTTGTTGCATTCGTGCAAGCCAGGTATAGAGAATAGAACAACGGAAAGGCCATCAGCATGACAAACCCAATCAGCCACGGTGCCGCAAACACGATGCCCATAACTGCCTCTCGCCGATTGTATTTCCTTAATTTTGTGTTTTTCTTATGGCTATTCATGTTTCTCCTCCCAAACCGGCAGATCAGTACGATGTTTTCAATTTCTCGATTGCTTTTTCAGCACTTTCTAGCGCTTCCTCCACTGTATACTTATCTGACACCATATCAGTGACAGCACTTTGAACCTCGCCAAACCAGTTCGGTGCATTGAAGATGTAGTTATATGCTTTACGATGTGACATCTCTGTTAGAACAGTTGCTTTCACCGGATCTGTTATTTCCGTAAATAATTCCTCATAAATCGTAATGTTAGCAGGCATATTGCTGGACTTCGTGAGAACTTCCTTTTGAATCTCAGGGCTGCATAAGTACTTCACAAATTCCCACGCTGCTTCTTGCTTCGCTTTATTTTTACCGGAGAGCCTGTTTGAAACCTCAAGAGAGAAGCCTCCTGTGAAGTTGTAATGGTTCTCCTCTACACGGTCATAAGGAATGGGAGCAGCACCTAGATTGACCCGTTCGCCTTCGGCCAGTTTGTCATTTTGCCAAGGGATCTCGTTCGTTGCTATCATCAGTGCAACTTTTCCGCTCCAGAACAGGTTCGTTTTGTTATCTCCGGAGGAATCCAGAAAAGCATTCACTTTCGCTGTAGGAAGAGTGTGAGTCAGGTTATACCAGGTATCAAAGCCCGCACGAACTCCGGGATCCGTCGTAATGGTTGAATTACCGTCAGCATCAAAGAAATCTCCGCCTTTGCTCCATACGACGTTAACAAACATACAGTTACCAACATTTACATCAAAACCAAGTTGTGTAATTTTACCTTCTTCACTTTTTGTTAACAGCTCCTGATATGCTCTGAGTTCATCCCAGGTCTGAGGTGCACGGACATTGCCATCTTCACCAACCAGATCAGCAGGTTTACCTGTAATTGTGCTTCCTTCCTGTGCTGCTGCTTCAGTAGCCAACCATTCTTCTTCCGTTGAAGCTGTAAGACTATTCATCAGATCAATATTGTAATAAAGTACTCTGTTATCCAACGCATAAGGTACTCCATACACTTTATCCTCATAGGTCATCGGCGTTAAATCTGCCTCATAGAAATTCTCGCTACTCAGCGTATCGTCAAAGAACTGGGAAAGCTCCATGGATACACCACCTTTTGCACGATCTGTATTATCTTTTATGGTTTGAAGATAAATATCCGGTCCGTTCGAATCGGTCATAGCCGTTGTAATCTTCGTAAAATAATCCCAGAAGGATATTCCGGTATATTCAATTTTTATATTCGTGTGTGTTTCCTCGAATCTGTCAATTACAGACAACATCCATTCATAATTAGTATCGCCTTCCGGATAAATGGACCAGAATTTTAAGGTCGTTGTTTCATCGCCTCCGCCGGAGGAGGAACAGCCCGTCATTGACGAAATCACCATCCCCACCACTAACAAAAGACTTAATAGCTTTGTCCCCACAAGTTTCATACCTAATCCTCCTTATAATTTCATCATATAGATAATTTCGAAACTCAAAAACTATGGCATTTTTCCATATTATTGATACAGTTCCTGCGCGAGTTAACCCTTTACTGCGCCTGATTTCATACCTTCAAGAAAGTATCTCTGGCAGAATACGAAAATTACGATATTCGGTATCATTGATACAATGGAGCCAGCCATCAAAAGACTCCAATTCGTACTTAATTGTGAAAAGAACGCTCGTAAACCTAACGCTACTGTTGTCAACGCGGAATCGTTGATGTAAATCAATGGACCAAGATAATCGTTCCAGGAGAACAGGAAGGCAAATACTGCGACCGTCGCGATCACGGGCTTCGAAAGAGGTACCATAATTCTCCACCAGATACCGAATTCACCTGCCCCATCAATCTTAGCAGCTTCGTAGGTCTCTTTTGGAACCGTCTTAAAAAACTGCTGGATCAGTATAACATTACCAGCCCCTCCACCTAGAAAAGCCGGTAAAATCAACGGCCACCATGAATCTGTCAAACCCATGGTGCTGTACATCTTATAGGTAGGCACCATCAGTATCGATCCAGGGATCATCATCGTTACAAGCATAATGGAATAAATCAAGTCTCTTCCCGGCCATCTGAGTTTTACAAAGGAATAAGCTACCAGACTGGCTGATACCGTAGTTCCTATTACTGTTAGGCTGGTTACAATACCACTGTTGAGGAAATACCTCGCAAACGGAATTTGCTTGAAAACATCTATGTAATTCTGCCAACGCCAGGTATCCGGTACAATCTGGTTCCAAAATCCAACGGCTGTCATCAGCTCCTGCTCAGTCTGCAGAGACACGGAAATCATATAAACAAACGGAAAAAGAAAATATACTGTAAAAAGTGCCAGTAACCCGATAACAACCGTTACATAGACGGCTCTTTTCACTCTTTTATTTCTTTTTAATCCGTTGTTTTGTTTTAAAGCCATACCCAATACCGTATTATCCATTCTAATACCTCACCTGCTTAAAGTCTGATCATTATCAGAATCTATGTATGATTTTACAAGACCACTTGTTATTATCAACTTCTAAAATGTTTACAAGTTGTATGTTGTAAGCTGATAATATCACCAGTTTTTTCAATAGTCAACATTTTTAACAAGAAAATATGCCTTTCAAAAATAAACTTGATAAATTTGATATGTATTTACTTTAATATTTTTGAACAATGCATTTATTTGTTACTATTGTCGAATTTTATTACTACTTTCTTCCTATTCCTTTGCATAATTTACAATTATTAATGGCTATTAAGCCATTTCATTTCATGATATTTAGAAAACAAATAAATTCTTATTGACATTTTAGTACGATTTTCTTTATAATCATTTAGTATATACAGGTTGTATATGTTGTATATCTTGTATACTTTATAAGTCCAGTAATAAGCCCTGAATACTGACCTCCGACATTTACTGAACCGTTCAAAGAGTAATCCTGAATAATTAAGGAATGGTGATAGAATATGAGCAAATTCTTATACAAACAAATTAAAGAATATCTGTTGCAGTTAATCACTGACAATAAACGTGTGCCACATTATAAACTCCCCTCCGAAAACCAGATTGCAGTTAAGTTTAACACTTCCAGAATTACAGCAAAACGCGCGTTTGCCGAACTCGAGGAGGAAGGGTATATCTACAGGATTCAAGGAAAAGGAAGCTTTATTAATACTGAAAAGGAAGAAGTGAAACTTGATAATGCAGCTAATTTTGTCTGCATGCTGTTACCGAACATTGGCAGTGACTTCATCTCCTCCCTTGTCTCAGGAGCACGAAAAGTACTTAAGCAGAACGGATATCACCTGCTTCTCATGAGTGAAAAAGAAGATGAGCTGGTTCAGGCCAATCTTGTCAGCAGCCTTGTAGCGCTTGGAGTAAAAGGCATTATTGTGTTTCCGAATAACTCAGCCAGGTATAATAAAGACTTGCTCCTACTTGCATTTAACAAGTTTCCGGTGGTATTTGTCGACCGGACCCTTCACAACATCGATGTTAGTTCCGTTAGCAGCGATCATCTGGATATGAGCAAGAAAGCTGTTCAACATCTGATTGATAAAGGGTGTAAAAATATCGGATTGATTACCATGCCAGCAGACTATGGCAACAGTACCGCACGCCGAATCTCCGGCTACGAACGTGCCCACATGGAGAACAATTTACTCATAAAATCCAGTAACATTTTATATGTTACAAAGGATATGCCCGATCTGAATGAACGCATTACCGAGTTCCTGCAATTCAATCCGGAGCTGGACGGTCTTCTGTCCTATGGCGATATCATCGGAATCAATGTCTATTCAGCAATTAAGATGCTTGGTATCCAGGTTCCGAAAGATTTGATGGTTATGTTCTTCGACAACGAGTACATGCACTATCAGGAAATCCTTCCGTTCTCTTCAACCAGCATTGTACAAAGAAGCAAGGAAATCGGCGAAACTGCAGCTACGCTGCTGATTAAATATATGAGAAACCACGCTGTCGGAAACGATAAGATCATGATTGATTGCGATATTATAGAAAGAGAGTCGACAAGGGATAACTAATATGAAACCTAAGAAAATCTATTATTTTGCAGCAACCCATTGGGATAGAGAATGGTATAAAACAGTGGATCAATTCCGTTTTACGCTCATCCCGGTTATGGACAAGATTATTAATACCTTGAAAGCCGACCCCAACTTTCAGATATTCACCCTGGATGGCCAAACCAGCATTCTAGATGACTATCTGGTGGTGCGAGGGGAAAGCACCTACGAGGATACCTTAAGGGCTTTGATCCTTGATGGTCGTCTATTAATCGGCCCATGGTTTACAATGCCTGATGAGTTTCTTATCTCCGGGGAAAGTATCATCCAGAATCTCCTATATGGTCATTCTTTATGTGAAAAATATCAGACTGCTCCATTGAAAACCGGATATGTGTGCGATACCTTCGGTCACATAGCGAATTTTCCGCAGCTTCTGAATGGCTTCAAAATCAATAATGCGTTGATCAGCAGAGGAACTAATGATTTCGATTTGGATTGTTTTTTCAACTGGTCTTCTCCTGATGGCTCCGAGGTTCTTACTTTTAAAGCACCCGAGGTGTGCGGTTACGGCTCCTTCTTTTTTGAAGTAATGAGTGAATATGCTCCAGATTATAATGCTCATCTTGACGAAATTACCGGGAAAGCGATTGAGTATGTAGAACGGGAGCTCACCCGCACTTCGCTCCCCTATGTAATCCTTATGGATGGCATGGATCACGAGACAATTCATGAATTTATGCCGGTAGTCCTCAAGCGCTTGGAAGAGCATTACGGATGCCCGGTAGTTCAGACACGTCTGGATGAGGTTTTTGGCGAAGTGAAGGAAGAGATGGAGCGGTTCAGCAGTGATGCTCTGATTACAAACTCAGATAGTTCAGACGCATGGTCCTTAAGTTCTAACATTTCAACTGCTTGTTCTACTAGATCAAATTATAGAGCCGGCGAACTGACTTCCCACAGCAGGGACAATATCATGCATAACAAGCTGATTCCTCATACACTTTCTTCCCGTTACGATTTGAAGAAGGCAAATGACCAATGCCAGAACCTGTTGGAGCATTATGTAATGCCTTGCTCCGCTATCGACGAGATTAACGGCTCCGAATATCTGTATTCCTATATCCGTTATGCATATTCACTGTTATTACAGAACCATGCCCACGACAGCATCTGCGGTTGCTCCATTGATGCAGTCCACGCAGAGATGAATACACGTTTTGCAAAGGTATATCATACCGCCTCCGAGTACTTCTTCCATTACTGTGCCAAGGAATACTTCCGTTGCACACAGCCTATTGCAGATCATGCAGGGGATGCATGTGGAGACGACAATATTTCATATTGTATGGTGAAAGTCTTCAATCCTCTTCCTTATGAATATTGTGGCGCTATGGAATTTGATATCGATTTTGACTCCAACTTCGAAGTGCAGTCACTCCCTTATATTAAATTTGAACAGCGTAATTCCTTCCTCCTAATTGACGAAGACAATAATGAGTTAAAATACAATCTCATCAGTGCCTCCCGCCATAAGAACGTGAAAAAGTTCGGTGGTAACAAGCGCTTTGCAGACACTCATCGTGTTGCTGTAATATCAAAGCTCAGGCCTATGGGTTATACCACCTTTTTGATCAAGCCATATGAAAACCCTTATCGAGTTACGGAAAGGTTCTCTGATTCAGAGCTTTCCTGTGAAAATGACCTGATCCGATTTGAGATTGCTCCAACCGGTACAATTACTATTACTGATAAGAAAAACGGACACAGCTACTGCAATCTGCATTCTTTTCTGGATTGCTGTGAAATGGGTGATGGATGGTTCCATATCAGACCTATTGCCGATCGCAAGATATCTTCTCTGGGCAGTCGTGTCAGTATAGAGAAAACCTTTGACGGCTACGCAGAATGTAAATTTGTTGTCCGCTATGAATTTACTCTCCCTAAGGAAAAAGAAAAAAGCAATGAATTCATCAAACGAAGTGATGCATATGAAATCTGTAAACTATCTTCAGAATTTACTATTGCAAGGGATTCTGCTTTGGTAACCGTATGTACTTCAATTGATAACAACATCCGTGACCATCGTCTTCAACTGCATCTTCCTACTAATGTATCCTCTGACGATTATCATGTAGACCAGTGCAACCTGATATTAAATCGTAAGGCAGGTCTTGACACCAGCCACTATACCTGGAAGGAAAACGACATTACGGAACAGTCTTTCGAGGCAATGGTCTTTACCCGCTCAGAAGATACAACAGATCCTCATGGCCTGCTGTTTATTTCTAAGGGTGGACTTCACGAAGTATCCTGCCCCGGTGATAGAGAGAATAGTATGGACATTACCTTATTACGCTGTTTTAACAAGACCGTGAATACGGATGGCGAAACGGATGGTCAGCTTCCGGGAACACACACCTTTGAATATGCCCTTCTTCCCATATCCACCGAGTCAGATTGTGAACTCGTTCGAAGGAAAGATCAGTATGTCAGTGGTTATAAGGCCTTTACCATTCCTTCCGGTATTAATCTGCCGAATGAGAGCGCTTTTACCTTTACCTCTAACGCATGTGCTTATATCACCTCCATGCCTGCTAAGAAGACACCATCCAGCATCATCATACGTACCGTTAATTACTCAGAGGAACCTTCCGCTTGTAAGTTACATTTTGAGAGAAGAATAGTAAGCGCCTGTGTATGTAATTTCCTTGAAGAAGAGACCGGTCCGACGGTTGTTGAAGCTACTGACGTAACGGTGGTTGTCCCTCCCTATAAGATAGTAAATATAAAGGTAACTATTTAGCCTTTGTTATATTACGCATCTTATAATAAACCTTGGAGGATAAAGCAATGAAATATACGTCAATTAAGGTTGGCACATTTATAAAGCGTCCGAATCGATTCTTAGCTCATGTCATTATTGATGGGAAAGAAGAAATCGTTCACGTGAAAAATACCGGCCGCTGCCGAGAGCTCCTTCAGGAAGGAGCTACCATCATTCTTGAGAAAGCTGCCAAGGAAGACCGCAAGACAAAGTATTCCTTAATATCTGTCTATAAGGGTGATGTCCTGGTTAATATTGATTCTCAAGTCCCTAATGCTGTGGTTTATGAGGGAATCCTGGAGGAAAAAGTGAAAGAGCTCTCTAATGTAACGAAGCTCTCAAGAGAAGTAAGCTATGGAAATTCAAGATTTGATCTTTACTTCGAGCGCGATGAACGAAAGGGCTTCATCGAAGTAAAGGGAGTGACACTGGAGACTGATGGTATTGCTATGTTTCCCGATGCCCCTACGGAACGTGGCTGTAAGCATATCTACGAAATGATCAAAGCTGTGGAAGAAGGTTATGAAGGTTATCTCTTCTTTCTGATTCAGATGAAGGGGATACAATTCTTTACACCTCACGTAATTAGAGATCCTAAACTAGCAGAAGCACTAAGGCTCGCAAGCGAAAAAGGTGTTACCATACTGGCCTATGATTCGATTGTCAGTGAAGACGGGATCCGTATTGGGGATCCCGTAGAAGTACGTCTATTCTATAACATCAAGGATTAATAATGACTAGCGCATTTTATTGAGCTGTTTGTCCAGAATAATTTCTTTTCCATAAGCAGCCATGGAGAAGATTCTCTCAGCCTCTTCTAAGGACATCCCTTTGAATTCGATATTCTCTACTCCCGCTTCTCCATAACCGGAATGATACAGGTCATAGAGATAATGGATTGCTTGAGGCTTGAACCCTAATAATCTAGCTCCGATGGTATCTGCTGCTATCGAATCGGTTGAGGCAATGATCAGCCCTTTCGTATCTACTGCAACTCCGTTATTCGGACCAGTGCCTATCATCGTCTTATCTGTGCTGAGGATTGCCAGATCGATTGGAAGTTTCTTAGCCATTGCTGCAATAAACCCATGCAGATCTTTGTGAATCCCAAGTTTTTTCTTCGGTGAACCATGAAGCTCTCCCGGTGGCCACCCCATGGCGACATTTTTAATCGTTGCAGTAATCGTCGCCTCCTCATGCTGTTTCAATTGGGCAAAGCTAATCAGAACATCCATTTCTTCAAATAGTTGGTTTACTTTCGTCCTTGGAACAATCTTATGGTCCAGCTCAATCTCTGTATAGGGTCCATAATTCAGATCTACGAAGCGGACCTCCTCTTCCTCGATTATCTTATCATAGCCTACCTGATGAAACACCTCAACTGTATCCCCACCTGAACCGGTAGCTATAATTATGTCATCCGGCATAAAGCTCTTAATATATCTGATTAAAGCCTGCAATGTAAACTGACCTACAACAGAAGCGGTTGTTGGTGACTTCGCTGAAACCCAGTTCGGGGTGATGACAACCTTATCCCCAGGATGGATGATACGGTCCACCGGGAGTAAATCTAAGGCATCTTTTATCGACGTCTGCTCCGTCTGACTTCTGATTATGCTAACGATGGCTTCCTGCACTTTTCTTTCCCTCATGTTCAATCTCCTATCGTAACTTTATAAGTAAAATAGTTACCATATTTATGCAGAATATACGCAGTATGGTATTTTGACCTTATTCGACACACAATATATGGGCAATTAGCACTAATCCATAATTTCTCTCTATACAACTTAGTATATACTATGTAAAATATTTGTATTATATATTTTGGCAAAATTACTGAAAGGTAATGACGCAAAGCTATAGGGCCTAATCTTCAAGAATGGCAGCCAGTTGCAATTAATCGATCCTGTCGGTTAGTACCTATACTTGCAGTAGCTCAAACACGTGATTCAAGAGAAAGTGGGGCTCTATAATGCAGTATTATGGTATGAGAGATATGATTGATACGTTTTCTACGTATACGACTTCGTCGAATGATAATTTCATTCATGTAATAAATAAGTGGTCACATCTGACCTTCTATGATTGTAATCTGAATATTATATCACCAAGCATTTCGCATGCTCATTATTCCGATCTTTATCAATTCACCATTTCAGCTGAACGGTTGTTAAAAAATAGTCCATATCATAATCATATCATGCTTATCTTTGATATTGATACCATCTGTGAAGCTGCTGAGACTAATCCCAGTGTGATTGATTATAAGTTTTCTCATCATGTTGATACCATTGTTAAATCATACATACACGAGCCGAATCTCTGCAGCAGTATCAATGATGAAACATTTATGATACTGATTGAAAATTACAATACAATTGATATAGCCATGCTCGTAATTAATCTCACCGAAGATATCACTAATTTTAATCCGGAGTTTAAAATCAAAGTAAAGTTCGGAACCTGTATCGCAGAATATTCAGATTATGATATTACTTCCCTGTACAGAAGGGCATTCTTTGCTATGAGTACAATTACCGGTAAGGAGCAACAGCTTCTTGCTAATTACAATGAGCTTGTGTTCCAGAAGAAGGTGCTGTGTAAGTAGCTAAAAAGAGTCCATATCTGGAGGAGGTATCATACACCTTCAGGTATGGACTTCTCTATCAATCAGATTTAATTATTCATGTAATTCTAACGGTAAGTTATCAGGATCTTTAAAAAATGTCATCTTCTTACTAGTATAGTCATCAACGCGGATCGGTTCCGTCTCTATCCCCAAGTTATTCAACTCCATTACCGTTTCCTCAATACAATCCACTTTAAAAGCCAGATGTCTTAAACCACAGGCCTCAGGATAAGATGGCCTAATAGGACTGCCCTTCACTCCGAATATCTCTAATTCGCAATCACCCAACCTCAGGTCAAGTTTATAATCATTGCGTTCTACCCTGTAATTTTCCCTAATGATTTGAATTCCCAGCAGATCAACATAAAAATGCTTTGATTTCTCGTAATCAGACACAATAATAGCTATGTGGTGTAAGGTCTGTAGGTTCATTCTATTACTCCTTCAGGTTGATAAGAATATTTATCCTATGTGAAGCTGCTTTTTCTTCACATAGTGGTAATGACGCCGTTTAATCTAACTATTGATGGTCCAACGTTGACCCTCCTCAGAGACATCCATAATCTGAGTCTCCTCCCTGTTGTATTCCCTTTCACTTTTAAATTGCTGAATAACCGTCGGCTGATCCCAAAAATGCATCGGAAATACATATTGAACTTTAGCCGTATTCAACAGACATTCCAGCCCCATATAATACCACTCCTCCTGTCTGGGATCAAGGGGTGCAAAGGCAATGTCGATGGGAAGGTCCTTTAATTCATTCATTTTCTTATTGAAACTCGCGGTCATGTTATTGTTAAATTGTTTTGACCCTTCTTTCCATACCCACAGGTTAAGGTCACCGGCATGATAAATAGTTTTATCTTGATAACGAAGAAGAAAGGCTACACCACAGTCAGTGGATTTAAGGGTTCTTAAGTCGATCTTATTATTACTCTTGTCAAACAGAGTAAATTCCGAGGAAGGTTTGACAGAGGTAATCTTGGGTGAGGTCAGGCTAGTGTTGGCAACCCCTAGATTTGCGAATTCTTTCGTATTGACTTTGATATCGGAGGACAATACATATTCAACCTCCGGATATCGTTCCAATAGCTCAAAAATAATAGGATTATAATGATCTCCATGTTTATGGCTGGAGAAAACGAATATCTTCTTCTCCAATTTCATAGACGGGATAACTCCTTTATAATAATCGAATAGCCAGTAACAAGTTTCCCACTCAATCAGGAAGCCGCTATGGCTGAGGTAGGTTATGGTCATATACTTCAACTCCTTGTTAGTCATTGTAATGTAATTATTAGCCCATTATAGCAGAATACTTAACTAATATATACCCAAGAATTATTAATCAAATCAAACAAGCACCTTTACAAAACCACAGAAAATGGATAATATTATGATTACTTAATAGATATAAAGGAAAGGAGATTTTATCTATGTATAATACTTATGAAATTTCACCGAAGATCCATTGGATCGGAGGAAATGACCGACGCTTGGAGCGTTTTGAGAATATGTTCCCCCTTCCGAATGGAGTTGTTTATAATTCATATCTGATTCTTGATGAAAAAACCGCAATTATAGATACCGTAGATGCTTCTATCAGCGCGTTATACCTCGAAAATATAACACATGTTCTAGGCACTAGACAGCTTGACTATCTTATCATCAACCATATGGAGCCTGACCATTGTGCCAATATAGAAGAAATCGTGCGGCGTTATCCCGAGGTAAAAGTGGTTGGAAACCAGAAAACCTTCCAGTTTATGAAACAGTATTACAGTTTAGATATGTCATCCAACTATCTGGAGGTAGCAGAAGGCAGCGAACTATCACTGGGACGCCATATCCTGCGTTTTTATCTGGCTCCTATGGTGCACTGGCCGGAGGTTATGTTTACTTACGAAGTTTCCAATGGAATTTTATTCTCTGCTGATGCCTTTGGCTCCTTTGGTGCCATAGCAGGTAATCTCTTTGCCGATGAGGTAGAATATGATAATCAGTTCCTGGACGAAGCAAGAAGATATTACGCGAATATCGTTGGCCGGTACGGTTCCCAGGTTCAGGCAGTATTCAAAAAGCTTGCAGACCAGAAGTTCAATATGATCTGTTCGCTACATGGCTTACTATGGCGTAAGGATGATGTGTCCTATATCATGGATAAGTATGATAAATGGAGCCGCTATGTTCCCGAAAAGAAGGGTGTGGTATTGGCATACGCCTCCATGTATGGTAACACTGAAAATGTCATGAATGCCTTGGCAACAAAACTGTCTAAGCGTGGAATTAAAGACTTGCGTATGTATGATGTATCAAAGACTCATCCTTCTTACATCATCTCCGATATCTTTAAATACAGTAATATAGTATTCGGCTCTCCAACCTACAACATGCACCTATACTTCGTGATGGACTCATTACTCCGAGAACTCGCTGTCCTAGGGATCAAAAACCGTAAGGTTACTTTAATCGGTAATCACACCTGGGCATCGGCTGCAGTCAAAGGCATGACTGAGCTACTTGATACTATGAAGGACATGGAAATCGTCGGTACTCCGCATGATATCAAGTCAACGATGAAACCGGAGCAGGAACCGGACCTTGAGGAAATTGCCGATGCGATATATCGGTCGTTGATGGAGTAATACGATTGAAGATTCGGATTACTAAATTATTTTAGGAATCGCAGAAGTCAATTTCATGTTTTTAGGTATTTATGATGGCATAACAACGGGGCATCGCATCTTTTTAAGTCAAGATGTGATACCCCGTTTTCATATAGTAAATTACTGATTTTTCTGTAGTACTTTTAACATTTCCACATCGAGTAAATAACCGTTGTAAAACACAGGTATGACACCATATCGGTCGTTGTTCATTACGCCGCAATAGCTGGCAAAGCCATAATCTACCCAACCGATACCATACTCCTTAAATGTGGAAGTAAGATCATCTAAAAACTTTAGAATATCTGGTGAATCATCGGAGCAAGAAAGTGCGAACTCATTACACATTCCGACTATGCCATACTCCTTGCACTGCTGCACCCAGCTATTAATAGCGTTACGTAGTGTTTCCTTGCCTACTTCATACTTTTTACCATCTGTGGTGTAGGTTAGGTCATCCTTTAAGGTTACGGTATAGGGGTAATTCCATTCTGTGGTGCTACTAAAGGTTCCTTCCATAATAATCTCTGATGTTACAATTTCTGACGTTTTAGCGTTTTGCGAACCATAATACCACCGCTTTTTAACCTCGTAATTTTTGGGCAACTTTATATTGAAAGCGCTCCACGTCAACCAACTGTCAAAATATATATCTAATTTCTTTGTGTCATCCTTCAAAGTAAATGAAATAGTTTTGGTGTCTGGCGTAATGGTTTGGGAATAGATCTCCTGGTCATCTGCCTTAACCACAAAGCTTCCAGAATCGGCTTGTTCAATTGAAATGAAGAACTCGGCATCTTGATAAAGTGAGCCATCAAAGGAAAGTGACGGTGTTTGTACTCCATTATTGTTCTGTCTTCGATTTAACCCTCTTGATAAGTCATATTGAACCTTCGGCCAGTTTGGCAGATATCCAGCGACTTCATATCCGTCTAAGCCTCTGAAATTCCAATATTGAAATGCATTGGTGCCGACGTTTTTGAACGTCTGTACCAGATCCGCATCTTTCATATAAGGCGTTGCGAGTGGTGTTTCATTGCCCAAATACGCCGACTCGAAAAACATCAGTCTGTCTTTGTCAATCGCCCGTATTGAGGTTACAAGTTCCATGGTCGTATTATACACATCGTCCTGTGTGAATACGGCTCGCGGTGCAGCACTTGCACGATTAAGATTCATAATTTCATGGTTTATTGAAAATGTTAAAACATTATTCGGGATATCTTTATATCGTTTGGCTATTACAGCCCAAATTTGTTTCGTACGCTCTTGTTTTATCGGATTATTAAAATAATCCAGATCCTGGTTTGGATTCGCCCGGTCCCCTTTGTTAGCCCATCCCGGATAATCCTCTAATTGAAAATCTATATGTACACGATATTTTAATGCCCAGGCAATCAGGTAATCGATTTTCTCAAATTCGTTCAGATCTGCTACAGTAACAGCTTCGTCAAATAAGTATTCATAGTCCTCTTTCATCCTCAAATAATGAAAGCCCCATTCCGAGGTCATTCGGATGTCTTTTTCGTTCCACTGTCTTCTCTGGGCAGATTTAAATACCTGGTCGAACTTTTCTCCGTCCCTCTCATTACCTCCTTTTGACTCTATGCAAAATCCGGTATAATAAGGCAGTTTATCCGCCGTTGGTTCCGGCATTTCGCTGGCATAGGACAGAAGCTCGTCCGTAATTATCGTTTTGTTATAAGATCCGATTTCAGATAATGGTACCATTTTTTCATTGCTTGAAGATTCATATAGCCTGACAGCCGCTTTTATCGCATCTTTTCTTGTTAACGCTTTATCAGGAAGCATAGTATTAGCGCTTTCATTGTAATCGAAAATCGTTTCTTGTGTTATCAATGACTTTCTGCCGAAGGAATAGAAGTAAGAGGATACCTCAAAATTAAAATCAGGAATCTCCGGAAGAGCATTTTTATCATAGAAATTAGAAAACAGCATTCTATCGCGATTACTTAATTCATCCCAGCACTTTGTACCGATTTTCTCGTTCAAGGAAGTCCAATCCGAATTGAATGTATTCATTTTCATGACAACCGCCGCTTCAAATATCGCTAGCATACCGTCACCGCGCGTCATAGCGAGGTTCGATGCTGCCGCTTTCTTTGCGACCTTATCCCACTTGGAAACCAGCTTTGAATCGTAAGTATTGATAACCGTGCGTAATATTTTGCAGTACTCTTTGAATGTAATCTGCTTGCTTAAATCGCTAAGCATTGACTCAGCGACAAATTTCAAGTCCTTCGCCCGATCAATTTCAGTGGCTGCTATCTGCTCGTTTTCGTCATAGGCTAAGTCAGTCCAGATGTAAGCCGCAGCAAGCACAGTATCGTGTGTGTATGAAAAATTCATAACCTTTGCGATATCGCGCATTTTATAATATTTGACTTTCTTAACTGTTGCAGACGCGACGGTTTTAGTTTTACTGTCAATCGTTGCCGTCGTAAACGGCTTACTGCTGCCGCTCATAACCTGTGTGATATCCTGAGGTGTAAAATAATACTCGCCTCCTATCAAGTAGCCTTTGATTTCATTAACCCTACCATTGACTACGACACGTGGCTTCGCAGCAACATTCTCGGTTGCGGCATATGATGTACCGGGTAAAAATAAAAGAATAAGCGAAATGATTAAAATAAACGATGTAGCTATCCTATACCTTTTCAAATTTATCTCCTCCAATTCAATTGTAAAATCGCAGATCCTTTACCACCTATGTAATAAAAGTATCCATAAACTCGTTTACATAGGCACTCATCTAGCATAGACAATGTTTCATAACAGGTAAATTCTATCATATTATGGTAAAATTTGCACTCTTTATTATGCCATGTTTTATCTACTCACCCGTCTGATATAGTACCAAAGGAGCTTTTCCATTTTTGATATTGTTTTGCACCTAAACTGTACCTAGCATTATATTAATTCTCATAGATATTCAGTGGATTCTGAGGTACTCGACAGAGTGCTTCTTAAATTTAATATCATATATAGAAAAATAAAACCATGATAGTTTAATATTAACGAATTTACGCAATATAGTAATGAATCTAAATTTACATATATTGACAATTATATTTATGTTTTATATTATAATAATAAACAACTATTTTGATTAAGATGCATGGAATGGGGAGGGGATTTAAGATGATGAGAAACAAGATTTATTTCAGAAAGGAGATGTGTACTTAGACTCCAGTTTAAAATTATATATCGATTATATGGTTGCTTCTAAAAAAGCTATGATGATTAGATCTTACAATTCTTAGAAATTAAATTAAGTAGAAAACTATTTTTTAAAATTAAAAGGAGCTATATGATGAAAAAAATAAAGAAATATCTTAGTCTAGTGATTATGTTAAGTATTGTAGCAAATTTTATGGCACAAACGTATACTATCAATGCAGCACCTAAACCAAAGCTCAATTCTACTAAGGAGATCTTAGACTTGTCTGGTTATAGTGGTCCGTGTGAATTTGACTTTAATGTATTAAATAAAATATCTGGCAGTATATATAATTGGTCTTCTGATAATAAAAATGTAGCTGTCGTAGATTCATCGACAGGATTAACAAGTGCAGTAGGTATCGGTACAGCTAAAATCAATGTAGTTATCAAAAATAAAACCACCAAAAAAGTTGTAGCTAATCTTTCCGCCTCTGTAATGGTAAGGGACAACATTCAATCTTTGGAAACATCTTTTTCTACTAATTCAGATGAATTATATGTTAACCAGGACATAGATTTTGATTACTCTTTTACTACTGATGCAGGATCAACAATAATAACATCTTCAATAGTTAGATGGGTTACTACTGGATGGGATTCAGTGACTAATGGAGCTTCTATTAATGATGCAGGTGTTTTCAATGCTTCTGAACCAGGTGAATATCTTATTATAGCTAATGCATTTGAATCAACCAGTACATATAATAAGTGGATAGATTTGGATGATCCTATGGCTTCTGATTATGTTGTAACTTCGGCACAATATACTATAACAATTGTTAAGCCAAGAGACACATATAATAGTACAAACAATACCACTGATAATACTGATACAACTACTAATACCAATACAAATAGCAATAATGATGTGAATAATGAAGTAATTAAACAGAATTACTATAATTCATTGACATATGCAACTTCTATGGGTAGTGCAGTATATCCTTTGGTTAGAAATCAATTTATCAAGACACCACGAGATAATAAAACTGATACCTGGTATAAGATTGATGTTAAAGAAGGCGATGGAATAACTATTGTGTTAAAGCCACAGATTGATAAAGATAGTATGCATCTCTACTTATATGATAGCAGTGGCGCATCAATAAAGTCTGCGGCATATATATATGATGGTAATTATGGAGTAGTTAGTAAGAAAGATATATCATATGATCAGACAATGTATGTGAAAGTTACTGGTGCTGTTGGAAATTATTATATTGGCTTTTATGATCAGTATTATAGCAATGATTCTTCAATAAACGATGAAAGAGATTTCTTTGGCAGTCTTAATACAGCAAAGAAACTAATCAGTAATGTTATCACCGTAACACATTCTGATAAAAATCTTGATGATTATTATAGAATTGATCTAAAAGAAGGCCAGACTTTATCGGTTTCAATAACTCCACAGATAGACAAAGATTCCATGCATTTATATTTGTATGATAGCGAAGCATCGGCCCTATCAAATAAATCATATATATATAACGGTAAAGTTGGAACTGTCTCAAAAAAAGCATCCCGCGACTGTACTTATTTCATAAGGGTTTCTGGTACATCCGGAAAGTATGAGTTATCATATATTATTTATTGATTGTTTATTAAAGTTTTCAGACAACTACAAAATGTCTACCAAATGTCTACCAAAGCGAAATCATGAAGCTATTTTTAGAACTGGGGAACCCCAGCCCAGGACAACAAAAAATGAAGTCTTACGACTTCATTTTAGAACTGGGGAACCCCAGCCGTAAACAAAGAAAAATGACCATCAGTGGATGGTCATTTTTCTTTACGACTGGGGTATAAGGATTTGAACCTTAAAATGCTGGAGTCAGAGTCCAGTGCCTTACCGTTTGGCGATACCCCAATATATTTATTTGTTGTGGTCTGAAACGTCAGCCACGAATGATATTATAACCCATAGGGTTTTATTTTTCAAGCATTAATTTGTATATTTTCGAACTTTTTTGCCTCCTTATTTTGGCAATGTAACAATTTCTGCCAACTTGGTAGTACTTATCACCCTGCTACTCTGCGAGCTTGATCCTCACAATGAGTAGCAAGGCTAATTATTATCAGTACTATAGAATTCACGTTAGTTTCAATACTCCCGCCTAGAAAGAAGCTCCAGTGATTACCATAGTACAAAGGCACAAATATTAAGAATACAATCGGCACTATAATGTTCAGCAAAACCATTGATCCATATGCTAATTTTCTCTTTGCCGTTCCCATCTATTCCTCCGCAATAAAACTGTTCTCCATCGTTATGATGCATTGATGCCTTGGATCAATCTTTCTAATTTCCTCCACGATACTTGATAAAAGCTTCTGCTCCGCTTCTTTCGAATAGGAATAAGGAATGACGAGATCAAAGATTAGGTTGATCTGATGCTCTCCATTAACAAGCCTAAAGTCATGGACGGTCGCCTTCTCTTCCAGCTTCCTGATTACCTCCAGCACCATTTGCTTCTTCTCAAGCACCATCGTATTATCAACTTCAATCGGATCCATGTGGATTACCAGGAAGATGTCCAGCTTCTCCAGTACATCCCGCTCGATTTGGTCAATGGTCTCATGTGCCGCTTCAAAATCAACGTTATTGGGCACCTCCGCATGAATGGTTGCCATACGGTGGGTCGGTCCATAGTTATGGATAATCAGATCATGGGTTCCAAAGATTCCATCGTAGCTCTGTACCATCTTGGTAATCTTCTCATAGACATCTCGCTCTACCGCCTGACCAAGCAGCGGCTCCAGGGTGTCTTTCGCGATACGGAAGCCTGCCAACATGACAAATACGGATACGACAAGACCCATATATCCATCAATATTAATACCAGTCAACCCCGAGAATACCGCCGAGATAATCGTTGCTGAAGTAATCACGATATCATTTTTAGAATCTGCTGCGGTTGCTATCATAACCGTTGATTTAATACGCTTACCCAGCTTGCGGTTGAACAGCATCAACCAGATTTTTAATAATACAGAGACGCATAAAATGATAACAAGTACCGGTTCTACCGTCAGTTCTTCGGGATTTAATATCTTTTTAAATGCACTTTGTAAGAGGCTAAAGCCCACCTGCAGGATCAGGAAAGCCACTGCCAGCGCAGAGATGTATTCAAATCTTCCATGTCCAAAGGGATGCTCTTTATCAGCCGGTCTTCCTGCCAACTTGACACCCACTAGACTTATAACGGAGGAAGCAGCGTCCGACAAGTTATTTGCCGCATCAGCCGTGATGGAGATACTGTTGATGAGTAAACCAATGATGAATTTCGTCACTGACAGAAGTACATTGCAAACGATACCCACTATGCTTGATAAAATTCCATAACTCGTACGTACCTTAGCTTTCTCAACGTTCTGATAATCCTTTACAAATAATTTAACTAATAACTCTGTCAAATCTATGAATACTCCTTTCCATTACTGCTTTAATCAACCACACCTGATCCATTAAAACTATTAATATCCTATTTATTTATACTTATAACGCAAATTGGTAATCCCATGAATAATTTGGAAAATACAAGCGTAAGTTTATTTTACCATATCCAAAAAATAAATCAATATAAAGGTGAAATGCATTTCATATTTAGTAATACAAAAAATATCATAATTTACTTGTTCTTTTTTGTCGTAAATTGCATAATAGATATTAGAGAACGGAGGCTTCTTATGAATAGAACATCATCGAAATCACGCATTAAATTTCTATTTAATACAAGGCTGATGCTATTGATTGATCTGTCCCAGAACCTCCTTTTTGTGTTGTTCTTTCTTCCTTTGTTCAATCAGTTACTTGAATATGCGATTCGTTTTACGGATTTAAGTTATATCACCAGCGAAAATGTCCTGACCTTCCTCACCTCATGGCCTGCAGTAATTCTTGTACTGTTTTTACTCATCTTTGTTTCTATGTTCCTGATTGCGAAGCTGACTTCCCTAATCTATTACTGCAATTATGCAGGTAAACAGAAAAGACTCTTTCTGCTACGGATTGCTTCCTATGGCGTACTCAGATCCTTCCGATGCTTTACGAACGGCAATTTTGGTCTACTGCTCTACGCTTTACCCTTCTATCTGCTAACGAATCTGCCGATACTCATCGGAGTAACCATCCATGCAGATTTTGGCCACCAGTCAGGTAGTTCCCTGGAAGGTATAATCAAAAGTATCATAATTCTATTATTCATCGTCCTGAGTGCTTTGTCCATGCACGGAATCTTTGCCTTCCATATCGGTACTCTTGGGGAGCTTCGCTTCAAGGAAGCTTATTCTCTTTCCAAGAAGCTTCTCTTTAGAAACCTTGGGAAAACGGTCTCTTTATATTATAGAATAAACCTTTTATTGACCCTTGGTTATCTTCTAGCCTATTATCTGCTCCTGTTCCTGATCGCTCTTGCAGTTTGTCTATTTACTAACAAGATGCAGGCGGTTACCATATTCCTGTCGGTGTATCCGAAGATTAACCTTTTTTCCATAGCCCTTTATAGTGTATTCTCATTTATCATAAATATTAATTTGATTACCACTCTTTACTATTCTTATCAGGATGAAAATCTGCGTAAGCTTCTTCCGGGTAAAATGGTCTTTCCACTCAGGGTCACAGCCTTCAAGCGAAGACATAAGAATCTCATTAATGCACTGCTTGGAATCCTGATCTCTGTCACCTTGATTAATTTTTATTTCGTCATACACAATGATTCCATGTATCTGAGTGAAGCTCTGACCGGTATGCAGATTTCCTCCCATCGGGGAAATTCCCACATCGCTCCGGAGAACACAATTCCGGCCCTCGAGAATGCCATTGCAGCTTATTCAGATTATGCGGAAATCGATGTTCAGCAGACGGAGGATGGTGTCCTTGTACTTCTGCATGACCGAAGCCTGTTTCGTACTGCCGGAGTGAATGAAACAATATGGAATATGACTTATGAGGAGATTAAGGAGTTAGATGTTGGCTCCTGGTTTGGTTCTGAATATTCTCAGACCACCATTCCAACCCTAGAGGAGGTTATGGAACATTGCAAAGGCCGAATCAAGCTGAATATCGAGATTAAGGCCAACGAATATAACTATGACTTGGAAAATAGACTGGTTTTCTTCATTGAGGAATATGACTTTATCAATCAATGCGTTGTATCCTCCTCCGATTACAGCTCTCTTATTAAAATAAAAGAATTGAATGAAGAGATCAGGACTGGCTATATCCTATCCGGAGTTTATGGCAACTTTTATGAGAAAGAACATGTTGATTTCTTCAGTATCCGTTCGAACTTCTTGACGAAAAATGTAATTGATCGAATTCATAAAGCCGGCAAAGAGGTTCATGCCTGGACTGTAAACTCTAGGAAGGATTTGGAACGGATGAAGACCCTGGATGTTGATTGTGTCATAACTGACAACCCCACCCTGGCAAGAGAGGTACTTTTTCGCGATGACACCAATGATTCCTTCCTCCAGTTGATCAAACGCATGTTAACCTACCGGTCGCTCTATGGTGTATTTATTAATTAACCCGGTCCAATAAAAAAGCCATGTAAAGGCGAATCTGATTCCTAATTGAGGAACATCAGAGTAACGTAATTACATGGTTTTTCCTATTTCATTAATAGGCTTTAAATGCGCCTTTCTATAAAGCCAGTCTGTAGATCTTATCAACATCCTTGCTTGTTAACTGCACAAAGCTTCCCGTTGTTCCATTTTCGCCAAGACCAAGCTTCTCAACCAATTTCGGAATATCCTCTTCCTTCGCTCCAAGCTCCTTGAAGTTAATCGGCATACCGATAGAAGTCAGGAACTTCTTAAGGTGTTCAATACCTTCCTTCGCTGTCTCTTGCGGATGATCAGTGTTCATCTCCACGCCCCACACTCTGACTGCTATCTGTGCAAAACGATTGACATCCTGCTTCATGACATAGCTCATCCAAGCTGGGAAGATGACTGCCAGACCTGCACCATGAGCCACATCATAAAGTGCGGACAGCTCATGCTCAATATTATGGCTTGCCCAATCCTGATCACGCCCGACACCAACCAGATTATTATGAGCAACCATGCCAGCCCACATAATATTCGCTCTTGCTTCATAGTTATTCGGATCTGCTATTACTCTCGGAACCTCTTTAATCATGGTAAGCAGAACTGCCTCACATAAACGGTCGGTAATCTCTACTTCCTTCGTGTTAGTAAAATAACGTTCGAACACATGAGCCATGATATCCGTAGCACCTGCTGCCGTCTGATAAGCAGGCAAGGTCTGGGTCAGTTCCGGATTAAGAATAGAGAAGACGGGTCTGAGAAATTCACTACCCGCACCCCTCTTCAACATGCCTTCCTCCAAGGTGATTACAGTATCACCGGAGCCTTCACTGCCGGCAGCAGCGATGGTCAGTACGGTTCCTACTTTAAGTGCATCGGTAATCGGCTTACCCTCATAGAAATCCCAGAAGTTGCCGTCATATTTAACTCCTGCAGCAATTGCCTTTGCAGAGTCGATAGCACTGCCACCGCCTACTGCAAGAATGAAATCTACACATTCTTTTTTACACAGATCGATACCCTCATATACCAGACCACTTCTCGGATTCGGTAAAACTCCACCAAGCTCAACATACTCAAGCTTCTCCTTATCCAGGGAAGCCTTTACCCGGTCAAGAAGCCCTGAGCGTACGATCGATCCTCCGCCATAATGAATCAAAACCTTCTTACCCCCGAAGCGTTTCACATAATGTCCGGCTTCATTTTCCATATTCCGGCCGAAGGCGAAATAAGTTGGACTATAAAATGTAAAATTGTTCATCACATATCTCCTTTCAATGCAACTGTTACTAGATAATTGCGAAACTTAAAAACTATGACAATTTACCACGCAATTGTTACCTGACTACAATGATAGCGGATACTTGCACATTTTTCCATGGGTAATTTCATATATTTTTTTGTATATCATGATATTATGTCACCGCAAACCGTTCCTATATACACTTCTGCTTAAGAACAGATTAGAAGTATATTAAAAGGGCTTGCCTGCTATTGACATCATTTCCAATTAAAGTATAATAATCCTCAGCAAGCGTAAATGTATCACAGGGGAACAGGCAAACGCATTCTGCTTTGCCTACATTATTGATTGCCTAAGTAGGCATGAGGGAGTTAATGTGAAAAATTAAGATTTTTCACATACAAATTTGTGCCTGCGGCCCAAAGTTTGCAGGCATTGAAGAAAGGCGTGGTTATAATTATGAAGAAAGGATTCAACAAACTGATAATTGCAATGCTCGTATTAGCTGCGGGTTCATTGTTAACCGGCTGCGGATTTCACTATGTCTCCGGCTGGGGCACTAACTTTTTAGACAGGGATGACGCCATAGAGTTCAACGTAGAAAAATCCGTAGTCTCGCCGATTACTTCCATCACAATCGATACACGAATTGCAGATGTGGAGCTGATTGAGGCTGAGGATTATTACGTAGAGATTAACTATCTCTACTGGGAGGAGGAACCGGAATACAGAATAGAGGGCGGTAAACTATACTTTGATGACCGCAACGCATTTCCTGATTCCTATTCTATCAATTTTAATCTGAATAACACCATTAAGATTTATTTGCCCAAAGCATCCGCTCTGGAGGATCTGGATATCCAAGACTCCTCAGGTGATGTATCCATCGCAAGCTTTGTAGCAGAGGACCTGAATGTAACCGTATCCTATGGGGATCTGGTTGTTAAAGATGCTGCGGCGGTAGAAGCTAATATCACTTTATCTTCCGGAACTAGTAAGATCTCCGATTTTCAGGCAGGGGAACTAAACTTCACCAATTCCTATGGAAATGCAAAATTCACGAACATTAATACCGGGGATGCTTTTCTTTCTTCCGAAACCACCTATAATAAAGTTGATATCTCCATGTCAAGTGGTGATGTTACTATTAACGGAATGCAGGTTGAAAGTATCAAGATCGATAATTCCTATGGTGATATCGATTGTGAGGAGGTTACCGCCAAAGAATTCAATATGGATTTGAGCAGTGGTAATCTGGATGTCAAAGACTCTGTTCTGGAGGAGGTTGATGTGAATAACAGCTATGGTAACGTAACGCTGCGCTTATCCGGATCTGAAGCTAATTATTCCCTTGACCTTAATACTTCCTATGGCGATATCACTGTAGGTAACAAGGATTATGATGAACATCTAGTTCTTGACAATGGTGGGACCAGATCCATTACAACCGACTTAAGCAGCGGCGATATAGAAGTAACCTTTCAATAACTAACAGACTCGCCGGTTGAATAACCCATCGAGTGCAAATCAATCATTACAGGAGGAAGAACCATGATAATAACCACCACACCTTCTATTGAAGGAAGACAGATTACAGAGTATCTTGGAGTTGTATTCGGAGAGGTTATCTCCGGCGTTGACTTTGTAAAAGATTTTACAGCAGGCTTATCCAATTTTTTCGGAGGCCGTTCAGGAACCTACGAAGAGGAATTAATCCGCGCCAGAGAACAGGCAATGCAGGAAATGCAGCAGCGTGCTTATCAGATGGGTGCAGATGCTGTCGTAGCTGTAGATATCGATTACGAAGTATTGGGTACGAATAACGGAATGCTAATGGTAACTGCTTCAGGTACCGCCGTTAGATTTAGATAGGAACTAACTGACCGAAAATAGCCCTCGCTTTTGCGAGGGCTATTTTCATATCTATGTTACATTATCGTCATTAATACAATCATAACAATACAGATAGCTGAATACAATATGGTTCCGGCATTAAGGAAATAGGAAGAGGTTTTCATCATGGGAGGCATTTTTACCAGCTGGATTTTCTTTAAATTTACGACAAACAACACCACACCCGTAGTGATTGCGATCACTTCCCATACAACAATACCAATGACTACAAATAGGTTCATATCTGTAACGAGTGGAGCAATAGCCGTTGACATAAAATTGATCATCATATGTAACAGAATTGAGTATACCACCGTATTGGTTCGTATTGTTACGTACGCAAAGATAAATCCTAACACAGTCGCATAGAAGAATTGTGACAGATTCAGATGGAATAATCCGAAAGCAATGCCGGTTAATAGAATCGCCGGAATATCTCCGAACCTACGGACCTTATCAAGTAAAAGCTTACGGAATATTAACTCTTCTATGACGGGAGCTACAATCGCTGCATAAACCAAAGTAATTAGAAAGTTACCACCCAGGATTGCTTCCGCTACTGGATTAATCAATTCCTCTCCTTTAATCAGCGCAATGATAAGGGTTAGAATTGTGCTAAAAAAGTTTGTGATATACATGGCCGCTACGCAGATAAAGAAGATAGCGATGAAAGCAGCAGGTTTTAATTTTGTCACTTTAGCCTTCGGTGTATCAGGAACCCGTTTCATTAACAGGTAATAGACCGGAAAACCTATCACTACCAGTGAAATAGCTGTTACAGCCCATACATACCAATCGGTATCAACTAAACCGGGCCGGAAGGTTGCTACGAGGCCTTCAATGACTGTCTGAACACCGAGCACTACTGCTGCAAATATTGCAAGTGCTATACCCGCCTTACTCAGCAGTTTCTTAGGAGAAAGTCCTTCCTGATACATAACATCCTGATTCATGATAGCCTGCTGCATATCATTCATCTGCATAAATCCAGGCTGAAAATTTGGCTGCTGTATATTTGGTTGCTGTATATCCGGATGCTGCATATATGGTTGTGAATTATTAGCCTGCGAAGTTCCGGACTCCGATCCGTTTACCGGAGTATTTCCTTGCTGTATATTCTGATTTAAATCCTTCTGTTGTTCCTTGTTCTGATCCTGATTAATTTGATCCAAATAGATATCCCCCTTTTAATAATCTCTATATCCTTAGTTCAGTCCATATTTTAATAGGGCTATTGCATCTTCCCATCTGCCTGCGCTTGAGGAGTCAAGAATTACGCAGACAACCTTTCTACCGTCACTCTCGGCTGCTGCCACAATACATCTTCCTGCCATAGAGCTTGTACCGGTCTTCAGACCGATTGCTTTGGAATAATATTGTCCACTATAACGAGTAATTAATTTATTTGTACTGGACCAGGTAATATCCTCGCCACTGGCAAAGATATTCCTGCCACTGCTTTTCTGTGTAATCTCTACGATGGTAGGATTATTAGCTGCTGCAATTCCGATTAAGCCCATATCGTAAGCAGTCGTATATTGGCCTACAGCATCATAGCCATCCGGTGTCTTGAAGCAGGAGTTCTTCACTCCAAGTCTTACCGCTTCTTCATTCATTAATCGCATGAACTCCAACAAAGCCGCCTCTACTGAAGCTTTGTTATTATCCAGTGATTTTCTTCCGACATACACTGCTACTGCATAAGCCGCATCATTTCCGGAGGGTAAGAGCATTCCTTCCAGCAGATTTCTTATGGTAAGAATCTGTCCTTCCACCAGATATGCTCTGGTAGAATCGGAAGCTATCATCGATACTTCATCACCGATAGTTACCTCTTCGGTTACCTCGCACCATTTCAGTGCAACTAAGGCGGTTAACAGCTTCGCTGTGCTAGCAGGGAACATCGCCTGCACCGAGTTCTTATGGTACAAAACTTCCATCGTAGCTGCGTCAAAGAGTATAGCAGCTTCTGCATCGATAGCAATGACCGGATTATTGATATCAAGTGCTGCTTCCAGCGCACTATCGAATATCATCTCCGGAATATATGCCTGATAATCAATTGCAGTACAATCAATAATCAACTCCGGTAAATCCAAAGTATTTAAGGAGGTAGCTAAAGAAATCTCAGAAGCTTCCTGCGTATCAGCTTCCTTCGTATCATCCTGTGTATCAGCTTCCTGCGTATCATCCTGTGTATCAGCATCCTGTATATCAGCTTCCTGAACTGGCATTTTTGTAGGCACTAGTGTTATATTCGTTGTCTCATCTTTCGTAATACCCGCACCCATATCTGTACGGTCAGTAGATAGCCAAGGGTCCTCCGCTGTTAGGTCTGATACTTCTCCTTCTGCTTGTATCTTATCTTCAGAATCATTCACTGAGGTACCTATTCCACTATCCTCACCTGTCTCTTCTTGTGTGTTGAACTCAATGTCTGCACCAACCTGACTACCTCTGCTGGTCAGATAATTAGCACCGGCAAATAATCCCGATATTATTAAACATGCAAACAAGATTAGCCCCAGTAAACTTTTCTTGTACATCACTACTCCGTTCTCCGCTTCATAACGGCACCAACATATTGATTCATTAAATGGGGACGTTAAACTAACGTCCCCATCTATTTTCTTCTATTTTAATATTTGTATACAAAGATTGCAAGAATTATTTAGTCAATATCAATACTGACGTCACCAACACCACCGCTTATTTCAATGAAATTCGGTGCATTCTTATCTGTCTCATATTCATCAGAGACCTTCTTACCATTTAATCGGATCGTTCCCACACCGGAATCCACTTCCAGGTCGTAATCGTCAACATCCCCGGCAAGATTTAGATCTACATTTCCGACTCCGCAATCAAGTGTTGTCTCTCCTAAGAGAATACCATCAATCTTAAGATTTCCTACGCCACAGTTAAAATCCGCATCTTCGAAGTTAATATCCGTAAATGTAACAGAACCAATACCACCATCGATTTCAACTTCCTCTGCTGTTATATTGCTACCGCTGATGGATCCGGCACCTGCTGATATCATCAGATACTCGGTATGTAAGCCCTCCATGTTAACGGTACCTGCTCCTGTATCGATTAAGGTGTCTCTTGCAATAAAATCCTCTGGGAGATATACGGTTATTTTAGAATTCGGATTATTAAAGCCATTAAAATCAAACCAAAGGAATTCAAAACGGCTTTCGTCATCAGAAATCTCTAAGGTACCATCGCTGCTTACCTTAGCTGAAAAGCCCTCTGATACATCTTTCCCTTCCACCTTAAATTCATTTCCGGTCTTAATAATGAGCTTACCGGTCGAATTGTCAATATCCAAGCTTCTTACCTCGAAGAAGGAATCCGTATAATCAACGGTTTTATCATTATAATAGTTAACTCCGCCTGATACGGCAGATATTACTGCAAATGCAAGATTGGCAATTCCAGCGACGATCACTACTGCTAAGAATACTGCAAATCCGATTGCTACATATTTTATCGTTCTTTGTAAGCTATTCATTTAATATCAATTCCTCCAAACATACAGGTGGCGTTAAGATATATCGTAGGCGCACCGGGCTGGTTTGCCTGATTATACTTATTACTGATTCCACCAAAGATAGGCACGTTGTTAGTTTTGACATTCACACCGCTTGGAAGATACAAATCAATTCCTCCAAAGATAGCCGTAGCATTCACTTCCACATCACCGATGATTTTAGCATCTCTTAAATCAAGTACCAGACCGCCGAAGATTGCATTCACATTCGTTCCGGTAAAGGTATCCGTTACATGGATACGGTTACTTGAAAAAATAGCACTGTATTCACCCTTAACTGCTCCGCTAAATGACTGAGCGCCTGTTCCATCATAGGTAGTATTCTGATCAAAGAATTTCGGTCTTTTCCGAAACATTCCCTGGAACAGGATACGTAAACCGATAAAGATCAGTATAGCAGGTATAATCAGCTTCCATACATTGAAATGTAGTTCTACATTACAGGAGATAAACAATAACACACCAATAATAAAGCCCATGGTAGATGCTACACCAAAACCACTCTGTACCATTCCGATAAAGCAAGGTATGATGATTAAGAAAGTCCACCAACCATCAAAAAACAATTCAAAATCCCAGATATTTAATACATTTCCGGCAATTCCTATACCGACAGCAACAAAAAATAATCCCCATAACGCATTTGATAACTTATTTCTCACATTAGCCTCCATTCCCCCGTCGAATGACGGATGAAAAGCGAAAAACCATACGCCATGATTTACCACTTTCCCACCTTACTATTTATTTGGAATAATTTCCGTTTATATCATACTTCAACTAGATTTATTTGGCAATATCTAAGTGTAAACTCTAATCTTATTTTAAGTATTTCAATCTACAAGCTTATTCTCTCTTGTTGCGGATTATTATGATTGGAAATCCGCACGCAACAAATCAAAGATGTTGAATACATTAAGAATTCCATACCCCCAATCTCTGTTAGGATACGTCAGGCTGGGATTTCTAACTGCCCCACGGATGATAAATTTCTTCACCTCCACCGTATCAATACCAGGGTAATTTCCCCTGACGATACTCCATTCTAAGAGCATCGCTACAACTCCTGACGTATGTGCTGCTGCCGCACTGGTGCCGGTCATGCTGGTAAAGCCGTGCTCCAGGGTAGGCGCTAGAATATTAACTCCTGGTGCAGCAACCTCAGGTTTGATCGTATCAATGCGGGAATATCCCCTGCTTGATCTCTGATACAGATTATTATTATCCACATTATAGGCTGTGACCGTGATTGGGACAATGGAATTACCTGGTGAGGTTATCGTGGTATAAGGATCCGACTGTACAAAATAAGTATTCTCCGTTATAAACCCATTCATAGGCAGCCACGCATGAACACTTCCCTGCAGATCACCTCTGGCATATACCTGAAAGCGCCAGATTCCCGGAGTAGGATTGCGAAAACGAAGAAGTATCAGTTGGTCTCCTGTGGAGGATTCTATCATCTGATAATCTACGGATATGGTGGTTCTCTCAAACACAAAGGAAATCTCACGGTTTAGCCTGAGACTCTCTGAGATCCTTGGTATGTATTCGCCGGTTGGAGATAGGATGTCTATCGAATAGGTGTTTGGAGCAGCTCCCCAAAATTCCAGCGAAAATCCCAATTCATTGTCAGCTACACTTAACTCAGCTATACTAAATCCAATATCCGGATCTATCTCAGAGTAGTAATGCCTTCGTGCATTACCTTCATTACCGGCTGCAATCGTGATTGCTACTCCCGGGAAATCACCTTCTACCGATAAAAGGTCACTTAATGCACCCCTCCCATCATGAGATCCCTGGGATGACCCTAAGCCAATGCAGATAGATACAGGAAATTGCATTCTTCTTGCAACATCAATAATATATTGGGAAGCCCACATAATATCATTTTCCTGATAACAAGGGACATTATCAGGAATTACGTAGAAATCTCTAAGGGCCTCCTTTGCCTCCTTCAGTTTTACTATCATCAGCTGGGCTCCCGGTACGACTCCGCTGAAATCGCTGGCAGGCACCCCGTTACCGGCCGCTATTCCTGCAAGCATCGTTCCATGACCATTCTCATCCCTGCTTGGTACTACCTGGAAGGGATCAGGGCTTTGCAAAGCACGGTTGATATCCTCTGCAAGGTATTCCGTTCCATAAAAGTAAGGTTGTGGGAAATTATCGCTTTCGATGGTCTGATCCCATATAGCAACAATTCTTGTGGTACCATCTGCATTTTGAAAGATAGGATTGGTATAATCAATTCCCGTATCAATGATTCCTATTAACACACCCTGCCCCAGAAGATTAAATACAGGTAACCTTCGGAGTCTGATCACTCCGGAAGCTTCCAGACTCCGTTCACTAGTAAGACCATAACAAGAAGGCAATACCGAGTATCCATATTTCCTGATGCTCCCAGGTGTTAATTGTGATATCGGTACATATACAACTGCATTTTTATCATTCATAATATGGTTGGTAGCATTCGGATATTTGTCAAAAACCCGCATATTAGAATTATACTCTACCATGAAATCTGCAAAATCATTACTGGTAATCTTATATCTTTCTTCCTCTGTCATAGATTCTGCTGCCTCCTTCCATTAACCAATACTTCTTAGGGAATCAAATATATTGAAGACATCCAATATCCCATAACCCCAATCTCTATTGGGATAAGTCAAATCTACATCTCTACGTGCACCTCTTATCATGAAAATCTTCATGTCCAAGGTGTTCAAGGTGGGCTGATTCCCTCTGATAATAGCCCATTCCAGAAGCATCGCTGCTATTCCGGTGGTATGCGCAGAAGCAGGACTGGTACCGGTCACCTCAATAAATCCCTGATCAGGGCTTGGGGCAATAATTCCTACCCCCGGAGCTGCTATCTCCGGTTTAATCACTCCGATACGGGTAAATCCTCTACTGGCATTCAGATAGAGACTATCATCAACATGATTATATGCTGTGACCGTAATTGGCACCCTCGCATTACCAAGTGATAATATTGTGACATAGGGATCCGAACGTACAAAGAACGTATTATTAGAGATAAAACCTTCCATGGGAAGCCAGATATGAAAACCTACATTCAGATCTGTTCTCCCGTACACATTAAATCTCCATATTCCAGGCGCAGGGTTTTGAAATCTCATTATGATTAACTGGTCCCCACTCTGGGACTCAATAATCTGATAGTCAATCATAATGACTGTCTGCTCAAAAACAAAAGACACATCTCGGTTCTCATCGAGTCTGGGTGCTATTCTTGGTATGTACTCTCCTGTCGGCGTCAGAATATCAATTGAGAATACACCGGGTGAATCACCCCAAAGCTCCATTGAAAAGCCAGCTTCCCCTTCTCCTACGGATAATTCAACGGTATCATAGCCTGTTGTGGGATTTATCTGCCCATAATAATGTCTTCTGGCATTACCTTCGTTACCGGCTGCCACCAGGATACCAAAACCCGTCTCTGACGCTTTCAACGACAGATAGCTGCTCAGGGTTCCCCTTCCGTCATGTGCTCCCTGAGAAGTCCCCAAGGCTATACAGATAGCCATCGGGCGATTCAGGTTTATTGCTGTAGTTGTCAGATAATCAAGTGCATATATAATGTCATTTTCCTGATAACAGGGAACATTCTCCGGTATAAAAAAGAATTCCCTAAGGTAAGGTTTTGCCGGTTTTAGCTTAACTACAACCAACTCTGCATCCGGTGCCACTCCGTAAAAGCCGCTTTCCGGAACCTCATTACCGGCTGCAATTCCTGCTATCATTGTCCCATGTCCTATCTCATCAGTCGTTGGGACAACAGTGAGCGGATTTTCACTTCGTAGTGCTTCATTAATCTGCTCACGGGTATATTCTGTACCATACATAGTATGGAACGGGAAATTATCACTGAAGACGGTCTGGTCCCAGATTGCTGCTATCTTCGTAGTATTGTCTGCATTCTTAAATATTGGGTTGGTATAGTCGATGCCTGTATCTATCATACCAATCAGAACCCCTTGCCCTCGAAGATTAAAATTAGGAATATTCCTTAACCGGGGAATCCCCGAAGCCTCCAGGCTTTGTTCACTGATTATTCCAAATAAGGAAGGCATTACGGAATAACCTAGCTGAACAATAGTATCAGCACTTATCTGTGTTACAGGGACATGAACCACCGCATCAAAAGAATTTATAATATGTACCGTAGCATCTTGAAAATTATTAAATACATTTTCATCACCGCTATAGGTAATCAGGAGATCCGCGAATTCATTGCTTGCAATTCTCTGCCTTTCCTCAGTCGTCATGAGAATTCCTTCTTATATTCCTTTTCTTAATTATATATACGCATCGGCAGATGCATTATATTACCTATTCATATGGATAAATCTTCAGAACCATAAAAACAGGCCTGGAAAGAATCATTTCTTATTTCAAAGCCTGATGGGTGTGACAAAAAATTAACCCCTATAAACTAAGTTTATAGGGGTATTATACATCGTCTTATGCCAACTTAGTCTTAGCAACCTCTGCTAAAGCTGAGAAGCCTTTTGCATCATTGATCGCCATATCGGAAAGCATCTTTCTATTGATTTCTATGTTAGCCAGCTTTAAGCCATGCATTAATTTGCTGTAGGATAAGCCGTTCATTCTTGCTGCAGCGTTGATTCTGGCAATCCATAACTGTCTGAACTGTCTCTTTCTCTCTTTTCTGCCTGCGAAGGATGATGTTAATGCTCTCATTACTGATTGCTTTGCAATTCTATATTGTTTAGATCTGGCACCTTTGTAGCCCTTAGCCAGCTTTAATACTTTATTATGTCTTTTCTTAGCGTTCAATCCGCCTTTGATTCTTGCCATGTTCTATTCCTCCTTATCACCAATCTCTTAAAGATATGGTAAGATTTTCTTCATGTTTTTGATATTAGTTGCATCTGTCATAACTGCTTTTCTAAGGTTTCTTTTTCTCTTAGCGGATTTCTTTGTTAAGATATGACTCTTGAAAGCTTTCATTCTCTTTAATTTTCCTGTACCAGTAATTTTGAAACGCTTCGCTGCTGCTTTGCTTGTTTTTAACTTCGGCATGATATTTCCTCCTTAATAATTATACAGCCGGGTGGCGCAGTGTTATTCTGCAACATCCAAAAAGCTGTCTTATTTAGTATTTTAACGTTTTTCTGATAAGAACATAATCATATTTCTTCCTTCGAGCTTTGCCGGTTTTTCAATGATTGCTACATCCTCGAGCATAGAAAAGAAACTATCTAAGATTACTTTAGAGGATGAGGTATGAGCCATCTCTCTACCACGAAAACGTAACGCCACTTTAACTTTATCACCATGGGTAATAAATTTACGTGCCTGGTTAGCCTTTGTGTTAAGATCGTTATCGTCGATATTCGGTGATAAACGGATCTCCTTAATCTCGGTTACCTTTTGTTTCTTCTTGGCTTCCTTCTCTTTTCTTGCTAATTCGTATTTGTACTTACCATAATCGATTATCTTACAAACCGGTGGTTTAGCTGTCGGTGCAATTTTGACTAAGTCAAGATTGACATCCTTTGCTAGTTTCATTGCATCCTTGGCAGACATAATTCCTAACTGCTCTCCGTCTTCACCAATCAGGCGAACTTCTTTGTCCCTGATCTGTTCATTAATCATTAAATCGCTAATAGTACTGCACCTCCATAGGTTATTGATCAATAGGTTACATAAATATTCTGCATCTTGCAGTTGCTGTGACCCCTTCTATCAACTTTCATATCTGGTTAACAGATTATGAAACCTGTAGAAACATGCTTTAAAGTCTCTACAGTACGCGAGCGCGCTTGCATTTGCTTTTGCGCATATAAAAAGGTGGATAATAAGATTATCCACCTGAAAGCCCAATGATATATTATCTTATGTAAGATAATATAAATTTCATTATACTTTAACCCGTTCACTGTATCATTTACGCTATGGGTGAGAGATGGATTCTCTACTTTTTACCTTGTAAATATTGTCACACAATATTCACAGCTAACATATTGTAACACGTGCTGAGGGTTATGTCAAGCCTTGAATCAAACTATCTTATCTTCTAATTCATGAATCAAATTATCTTATCTTACTTAGTATATGAATCGAACTATCTTACTTAATTTTCGACTTTTTTGTAAATATATCAATCGCTTTGGATATTGCCGTACCCGCCACAAAATTCACACCTGCTTCTATCAGACCATTGATACCGACAAATGCAAGAACAAAAGCAACTACATTATTAGTCCCTAAAGAGGTAGCAAAGCCCTGGATATACTCTGTGTTGTAAAAGAACAGCATCAGTGCGGTCATAAATAATACTGTATTTAAGAGAGGACCTGCTAAACTTGCCAAAGGATAAGAAAGCTTCTTTGTCTTATCTGATTTATTCAGGCCCACGAAGATAAGACCTGCCAACCATCCCATCAATATACGAGGTACAAGGCATACGATAAAAGTTCCTACCGGATTAATGCTTAATAACATGGCTCCAAAGGGGCTCAAACCAAAACATTGTATGAAGCTAGTAATACCGAATACGCCACCAAGGATAGCTCCGCTAACCGGTCCAAGGACAATTGCTCCCACAGTTACGGGAATTACAATTAAGGTAATCTCTAGCCCCAAGGTCTTGATATAACCGATCGGTGTAAATGCCATTAAAATAATAATAGCAGTAAAAAGTGCCAGCTGCACCATCTTTAAGGTGCGAAAGTTAGTTGTTGTTTTCATAATTTCCTCCATTCTGCCGCACTCTGCGGCTTCCTATACAACTCGCTACTTTGTTTTTTGACAACTTACTCCTGAATATTATTCTTCCTAAAAAATCTAATCTGATGCCAGTCTATACAAGCAATAAAAAAGCACCGTTACCGGAAACCGTTTATTCGCAGTTTCAAGCAAGGCGCTACAAATCATACAAAAACTAAATTAGCTTATTTGTTGTGATAAAACTTTTTTAGTTCCTGCCGCACTTACTTTACCGGTCAAGACTATATTATTAGTTGATTTCTGGATTCCTATGAATCATACCTCATGCCGAGCTTCTTCCTCACGCCAATACATCCGTATAGTGCGTTGGAATTCGCCGTCTGATTATCGCTTAATCCGCATGCGATAGGAAAATGGAAAACATATTATATTCAGTTGTATTATTATATTATATTATTTTTCACAAAAATAGCAAGGGAAATTTTGTTAATGTTTCGCTGAAAATGTAATCTTTCTGTAAAAACCCCTCCATAAATGCACCTTGTATCAATCAAATGTTTTTCATCTTATAGTTCCAGAAAGTCCATTGCATCTTTTTTACAAAAAAACTTTCCCACTTCCAGCGTTTCGCCTGTGATTTTATTAACCTCATTTTCCATTCTTTGCATCTGCATTCGGGTTACTACCTTTTTATGTACGTTAGCAATTTTTTTAATATACTCCGCTGATGAACTCAAGCTGTTACTAAGAAGCGGTGAATCTTCCTGTGATACAGGATCTGCCCGATCCATTAACATTAGTATGGATACTTCTTTTTTTCCAAATTGATTTAAGATCACCTCTGTCTCGGATACAAATGATAAAATTTCCGATTTGTTAAAACAACCTATTACCTCAACTGTAACTAACTTTTTGTTCCTATCAACTTCAATCTTGTACATATGCATCCTCCTTAGAATAGATTCATGGTATCAGTAATTATGCTTACCGTATTATCCAGATTAATATTACAGGTCAAATAAATATTCAAAGGCTTCTTTCTTTGTTTTAAATCTCATTATCTTCGTTGCTTTAGAAATATCTCTATAACTATACATCTTTAGTCTCCTTTGTATATTTGTCTGCGCAACGTCTATTATATAACAATTTACGATTTTAATAAACAAATTTCGTTATAAGTTTTCATTTTTCTTTATTTTATGTTAATTTATATCATCACTATGCAATTGATCTCCTATTCACTCGTCGACACGGAATTCGTATCAGTTGTATGGAAAATTAAATAACGTATAGCGTTTCGCAATTATCTATTGCTTAGAAATTAAAAAAAGTAGACATGACTTTTACCATGTCTACTTTTAGCTTACAACTTCATTCATTTTGAAACGGTCTTTATAATTATTTTGTTTAACGTTATGATAAGTGATTAATCATTAAACGTTCGAAATGGTTTTATAAAATGTAGTGCTATCGTTATACTAATCATTCCTGCAGCCACAATTACAAGATAGCTGGATGTATTCTCCGGGAACAGATATAGCAAAAAGGAACTCATATTGATAAAGGTATGAAGTAAAATAGGTGCAAATATCGATTTGAATTTGCGATACATCATGCCAAGTAGGAAACCTAGTAGTGCTGCATATACACCCTGAACCACATTCTCATGATAAATTCCAAATAAGATAGCTTGAAGAATATTCGCACCCAAAAACGAAACATACCGGTTTGCCATATGAAGAATAACTCCTCGGAAAATCAGTTCTTCTGTAATAGGAGCAATCAATGACATTATTAATACTACAAAACTATTTCCGGAGGTTAAGGTCTGAAGCACTTCGGAATAGTCTGTAAATATCTCCACAAAAAACGGCGTCAAAAAGATCATTACTCCGGAGAAGAAAAGCTGACAGCCAATTCCCAGAACAGCAAAAAGGCTGATGTACTTTAACGTAAGTACCTCTTTATAGCTCCCCCTAATCTCACCGATCGTCTCGAACCGGAACCAGAAGAAGAACACTACACCACAGGCAATAACTCCCAGGACAGACAATAAGAACAAGGTCTCCTGGGACATAGCAAGATCAACCGCCTGAGTAATCCCTTCACCGGCAACACCGTCAGCCGACTGATTAACTCCTACCCGAAAGCCCACATAAAATCTATAGACAAAGGCAAGGATGTTGATAACGATATATTGAATTAGTATCGCAGCAAAAAAAGGCAATACCGCCGTAAAATATAATCCCAATTTTCTCATGTGAGCTTCCCCTGATTAATAACTTCGTTGGAACACCTTCTCTTAACCAGAATCAAAGCAACTGTACCAAGAACGCCACCTACAATTACACAAGCTACCATCTGCCCTGGTGATGTTGGGGCAAACAGAACAAAACTTGATCCATTATAAATTGCATGAAGCACAATAGATGCCCACAGAGTCCTAAACCGATAAGAAACATAACCCATCACAAGACCGAGGGCAAATGCATAAATTCCCTGCACGAGATTCATATGAAAGATTCCGAACAACAGTGCTTGAAGAATATTTGCAACGATAAATGGTGAGAATTTCAGTGCCTTTTGCAAGATAACCCCTCGAAAAATCAACTCTTCCGCTATTGGAGCAAAAATCACGATACTGATTATTAAAAGGACCGGATTCCCCATAAATAGTGACTCCATCATTTCAGAATACTGCTCCATCAGCTCCTCAAAGTGGGGGAGAATCAGTTCCATCAACCCACCGGTTGCTAAGTTGAATCCAATACCGATGACTGCAATCAATACAATGTTCTTCACATTCCAGAGCTTTATCTTCGGTTCTGTCACTCTGTTCTTCAGTTTCCGATACCAGAAGTAGAATATAACCATCCACATGATCTGACCAAAATACGTAATATATTCTATCAAAGTATCGGATGGATATGGCAGATTCTCAACGAGGCTAGTTAAGTTACTGCTCCCGTCTTTTAAGATAAGCCAAGAAAATAGTCCATTTGTCAGATAGACCTGATAATACACGATCACTACAAAAATGCCAACGATAAGCACTATACCAATTGCTGCTAACATGGGTAATGTTAATCCCAGTGCTTTGAATAATTTCTTCATATTAATACAATCCTTTTCCTAGTTATAGTAGGCAGCCACTTCTCTACCTTACCGATTTCCTTCAACGTTGTAAATAGAGTAATATTGGTTATCCTATGTAATCTCTATTCCACCATTATTATCCATACAGTTAAAAATGTCAAATATCCATTTATGACCGGCAGCTTTTATTGACTATACGGATTAAGAAAATGGCTTGCCGGTCCGGCAAGCCATACTCCTCTTATTGATTGATATGATACATCATTGCTTCGATTAACAATGATTCATATTGATTAATATTGATTAATAATGATTAATATTGATTAATAAAAATAACTTAGGTTACTTACCCAAGTACAACCTCAACCTCATGAACCTTCTTATCTCCGGCGAGAGGAATGATATTGCCCTGAACTTCCTTACCATCAACGGTCATCCTAACAACGCCTTTGGATACATGGTTTGGATTCTGAATGGTGATCTTGTAGATATCACCTCTGAACTCACGTGTTACGCTATATCCATCCCAAGTCTTCGGAATAGAAGGATCCACCTGCAATCCATCGTATTCCGGCTTAATTCCGAGGATGGACTGGGAGATTGCTAAGAAGTTCCAGGATGCGGTACCGGTCAGCCAGGAGTTCTTAGCCTCACCATGACGTTTTGCATCCTTACCTGCTACCATTTGGGAATATACATAAGGCTCGAGACGATGGATCTCAGAGTATTCCTCTGTGTAAGCGGGAGCAATTCTTGTATAATAATCAAAGGCTTTATCTCCTCTGCCCATCTGCGCTTCTGCTACCATAATCCAAGCATTGTTATGACAGAAGATGCCGGCATTCTCTTTGTATCCGGCCGGATAGGTGGAAATCTCACCATATTCAACATAATATTTTGTAAATGCAGGGTTCTGAAGAACTAAACCGTACTTAGTACCTAGACGTTTTTCAACTTCATCAAGTGCCTGAATCGCTTTACCGTCTTCTACACCGCAGTTACCCATAATGCAAAGACCCTGTGACTCAATGAAGATCTTGCCTTCTTCGTTCTCGTCAGTACCCACCTTTCTTGAGAAATCATCGTAAGCACGAACGAACCAGGCACCATCCCAGCCGTCTCGCATGATAACCTCTCGCATCTTAATAATTTCTTTACTGATGCGGTCTGCTTCTGTCTTGTTACCCGCCTTAACCATAAGTTTTACATATTCCTCACCGATGTAGCAGAACATACCCGCGATCATTACTGACTCTGCAACTCTGCCATCCTTGCTGGTGGTTGTCTGGAAGGACTCACCGGGTTCAGTGGAGAAGCAGTTTAAGTTCAGGCAGTCATTCCAGTCGGCACGTCCGATAAGCGGAAGTCCGTGAGGTCCAACATTATTAATAACATGGTCCATGGAACGTTTCAGATGGTCTGCAAGTGGCGTACTTGTAGACTCATCATTATCAAATGGTGTCATTACCTCCAAGATAGAGTAGTCACCGGTTTCCTTGATATAAGACACTACAGCAAGTACTAACCATAGGGGGTCATCGTTGAAGTTACCGCCGATCTCGTCATTACCCTTCTTTGTTAACGGCTGGTACTGATGGTAGGCACCACCGTCCTCTAGCTGTGTGGATGCAAGATCGATAATTCTCTCTCTTGCGCGGTCCGGAATCTGATGAACAAAGCCCAGTAAGTCCTGATTGGAATCACGGAAGCCCATTCCTCTACCGATACCGGATTCAAAGTAGGAAGCACTTCTTGATAAGTTGAAGGTAACCATACACTGATACTGATTCCAGATGTTAACCATGCGGTTCAGCTTATCATCAGCGGAATTAACGGTGTATTTGGATAATAAGGTATCCCAATATGTGCCTAGCTCAGCGAATGCTTTATCCACAGCCTCTGAGGTAGAGAAGGCAGCAATCATCGCTTCCGCTTTCTCTTTATTTATAATATTCTTGCTTTCCCATTTCTCTTCGAATGCATTCTCTATATAACCTAATACGAATACATATTCCTTTGCTTCACCGGGTTCCAGATTCACTTCCAGGCAATGGGATGCAATCGGATGCCAGCCGTCAGCTACGGAATTATTTGATTGACCAGCCAAAACTGCCTGCGGATTCTCAAAGCCGTTATAGGTTCCAATAAAGCTCTCTCTGTCGGAGTCAAAGCCGGCAATAGGAGCATTTACGGAGAAGAACGCATAATGATTACGTCTTTCCTTATATTCAGTCTTATGATAAATAACGGAGCCTTTTACCTCAACTTCACCAGTGCTATAGTTTCTCTGAAAGTTTGTCATATCGTCCTGAGCATTCCATAAACACCACTCTACAAAGGAGAACAACTTAAGGGTCTTCTTCTTATCCGATGTATTTTTAACTACTACTTTATGAACCTCAGCATTTGTATTATTCGGAACGAAATAGGTTACCTCGGTCTCAACGCCTCCCCGAACGCCTTTGATCCTGGTATAACCCATACCGTGTCTGCATTCATAGCTATCAAGCTCTTTTTTAACCGGAGCCCAGCCTGGTGACCAAACATCACCGTCATCATTCACATAATAATAATGTCCGCCTCCAAGATCCAAAGGTACATTATTGTAACGATACCTTGTAATTCTCCTTAGCTTGGCATCCTTAAAAAAGCTGTAGCCACCTGCTGTATTGGAAATCAAAGAAAAATACTCCTGTGATCCCAAATAATTAATCCAAGGATAAGGGGTCGTTGGTGTGGTAATGACATATTCCTTTTTCGCATCATCAAAATAACCGTACTGCATATATAATCCTCCTTATGACAATTTGTACTCCCACTAAACTATTATATCTTACCTGCCATCCTAATTCAACCTAATCAGGTTTAAAAAGCTAAAAAGTTGTTGAGTGAAAAACTCAATTCCAGATTCTTATATAAAATGTGGAGTTTAGTCTTTCATAAATTCCAGTTCTCCTTTACGATAGG